>Ga0136588_1000437_pt1 | contig 15359 bp, 19 predicted proteins | sample AntRauMFilla1564_FD_104782 | JGI IMG/M metagenome (GOLD analysis project Ga0136588, IMG submission 104782) | Saline lake microbial communities from Rauer Islands, Antarctica - Metagenome Filla 1 #564 | ecosystem: Environmental > Aquatic > Non-marine Saline and Alkaline > Saline | place... | reverse complement strand
GGATATTCACCCTTTTCTTCTTCATTTAAATCAATAACATCTTCTTTATATAAACGAATCGCTTCTTTCTGAATATTTTTCACATATTCATCTCTTGACATTTTCATATCACCAATTGCCTCATCAACGAATTCCTGTGCTCTGAAAATATATTGTTTTTTCTTTTCTTCGGGAAGTAATTTGTCGAACCCCTGTTTTACTACGGTATCGGTACTGATATCATCCATTGTCTGACCCTCCCAGAATTCTTCAGCACCCTTGGGTATTGTTCTGGTTTTCTCAACGGGTTTATTAAGTCCTTTTAATTTAAGAACTTCCCTTTCAATCTGGTCACCAGTTGGTGTTTGATTACCAGTAGCTATGAGATTATCATATGCCTGACTATAGTGTTGTTGTTCTTCTGGACTCGCTTCACTGTCATCATATTGTGGTTCTTGTTCATAAGGGTCAGTACTTACACTACCATCATCGGTATCCTGTGGCTTTGGCATGTCTTCTGGACTGTAATCTGGTGGCATTGCAAACATGTCTTCTTCCTCATCATCAGGTACGTAATCCTGAATTTCACTCACGAATTTCTGAAGTTCATCGGCATCTACACGAACATCGGGATTAACGGGTTTCTGGTCAGCATATGCTTTATGTGTTTGCATTTCTTCACTACCTTTATTATATGGGACATTATCGATGAATTTAATTGCTTCTTCATACATTTCATCTGCAATTGCAGTATCATCATCGAATTCCACGTATTCACTAATGGCATCAATCATTTCTTGTTTACGACCAGTATTTAACTCAATTATTTCTTTCGAGTTCTCATCGGCATCAAGTCCACCACCATCAGGGAATTGGGTGTTATATTTAATGAGTTTCGCATCATTAATCACATTCACGTCTTCCTGTGTGGTTTCATTTGTCTGTACTTCGAAAGTGAAATTATGAGAACCACCATTACTGTCGATACCCGTGATTTGAACAATGCTCGTATCGCCATTAACCTGATTATTGGTTTGTTCTATATCCAATTCACCACCAACCAAACCATTAAATGCTTTACCAATGAATTCGGATTGCTCACCCATTTCTTCATTCAGTTTTAATTTGTTGACTCCATGCATTAGTTCGAAGAGTCTGTCTTTACTGCCGATTTTTTTAAATACTTCCATTTTAATCCTGTTTTATTCAAATATTATTGGGTTTGACTTCCCAAATTTTCTCATTATGATTCCAGCTTCTGAGTTGGCTTCGTTTTCAATATCACTACCATCGTCTCCCGCACCTAAATAAAGTCTGTTTTCAAGCTGTTGTTTACGATGAACGAGTTCATGTGCCAATGTTCTCAAAACATCGGCTAAATTTCTATTTGCGACAACAACCATAATTTCTCCCGTACTGGGTGTTTGTTTTCCAAAGGACTGCATTCCCTGTGCCTCTTTTGGGTCATATGATAATTCAACATTAGCATCACTTGGGTCAATTCTCAGATACTCACAGGCGAATACAATGAAATCATTGATAACGTTTTCTCTCGTGTCTTTCGGGAGAACGTCTTCATTCAATTTCAGGTTATTAACTTTTTGAAACATCTCAAAAAGTCTTTGTTTTGAACCATATTCACCTCTGATTCTCATATTATATCATGTCATTGAAACTGTCACCAATATCTGTCTTGGATTTCAATGGTAAATCATCGAAATCCGCTACGTATGTTCCGTCAGGAAGTTTCTTAATTCCTTTTTCGTTCCCCTGTTCACGTTGCTGGTCAAACCAGTTGTCTTGCCAGAAATCATTTAAATTAAAATAGTAGGGATAGCTGACTTCGGTTTTATTCATGAGTTTCTCCGAATCAGTGGGTTCCCTGACTTCCTCAACATCAGCATTTAGTTCTTCCATCTTAGTATTCATGACATCAATATTCTTACTTAGACCAGCTAATTGGTCATGAATACTGCGCATTGCCGAGATATTGTGTTTAATAATTTCGTTTTGCAAGTCATCGACTTGATTTTCCATCTGTTCTTCAGGGGGTATTGGTGCTGCTGGCGGTTCTCCCGCAGGTAAATCGCCTTCAGGCGGTAAATCACCCTGTGGTTCATCGAATGCTGGTATCGGAGCATCACCAATTGGTTGGTCGTTTGACGGTTCAACTGGTGGCTGTGGTGCGGGTTTCTTAGCATCTTCTTGGTCACCAACTTCATTAGTCATCATGGGAACCTCATCGAATTCCTCGTTAGTACCCATTAATGAACGATATCTCGGTGTTTCGCTAATAACGTAATTAACACGATGCCTAAATTCTCTCAGATGGTCTTCCGAGAGATTTTGTTTCTTATCATTTCCCATTGTCTAATGAATCTTAGTATTGCTCTCTAAGTAAAATACGCCCATCGTTAGTAATATACTGTTTATCAATCCTTTCAATTAAGCCAGTACGTTCATTAAGGACTTCTTGTTTTCTTTTATTTTTTGTTTCTTCAACAGAATCATCAATAAATTCATCAAGAGCTTTTTCTGTTTTATTTTTCATGATTAAAATATTTATTATAAATACTATGATTATTGTTAAAAATTATTATTTTGAAAAATGTGACCCACCTAAACCACCTGTTTTACTTCTATTAAGTAATTCCCAACCATCATAACTATATTTATCGTAATAAAATTTTTCCATTTTAACTGCATCTTCAATTGATATATAATCTGTTGGTTGATTAATTAGTGGCTTTAACTTAGTTTCATTTATATGAATTGTAACTGCATCCTTCTTATCATTTTTTTCTATCCCTTTTCCGTCTTTCCAAATCATTTGTTAATCCAACATACACACAATTATCATCGAATTCATAAGAATAAATACATCTACGATATTTATCGCCACGAGGAATCATGTGTTCACAAATTTCATCAAGCCAACCATTTTTCAGGGATATATTATATACGTGTTGTGCGTTTCTCACAAAATCTGTTTTCGTTTCATATTTCAATGCTTCGGTTTTACAATTTTTTAAATCATGCCAATATCGATTAGGTAGTTTTTTTAATTCCATGTGTTCACAAATTTCATCAAGCCAACCATTATATCTTGCAGCAGAATAGGCATTCTTATGTTTAGTTTGAAATTCTTTTCGGTGTTTATATTTTAATGCAATGTTCTGACATTTTTCTTTACTCCATTTGAAACTCTTCATTCTTGATTTTTCCATATGCTGACATACTTCATTCAACCAACCATTTCTAACACAAGCACCATATGCTTTTGAGGATAATTTACTAAAATCAACCCGATATTGATAATCATTCGCTTCTTCTTGACATTTTTCTTTAGTCCACTTAATTTTTGGTTTGTGTTTTTTATAATGTTGTGTTATTTTATTAACCCATCCATTTCGTTGTGCGACTAAATATCCCCAACTACAATTATTTTTAAATTCAGATTTTGTTTTATATTTTAATGCTTCTTCTTGACATTTTTCTTCAGTCCATTTAACTTGATGTGCAATATTTCTCATATGTGAACATGCATTATCAAGCCATCCGTTTTTCCGTAATAATTCATATGCTGCAATATGTTTCTTCTTAAAATCTCTTTTATTGTTAAATTCTAATGCTTTTTCAAAAGCACGTTCTTTAGTCCAATATCCTCTTTTTTTTCTCATAAAAAAAATCGTTTAATATAAATACTAAACGATTCGATTAAATATTAATATAAATAATGGTTGGCAATTATTTTTACACCAAGGCTACAATATATCTTTTGAGACGTTCGAAATTCGGAAAGATTTTATAATAAGATTGGTAGGTTTCGGCATCGGGGTCAGTGAAATACGTGTCTTCTGTTATCAGACGTTCATTGAGTCTATGAATCATATCATTTATGTTGAATTGAAAGAATTCGTACATCTTGAGATTAATGCCAGTTATTTTACCATCAACTAACACATACAACATTTCATCTCGGTACTGATAGATTTTCAGTATTTCTTTTGGAAGCACATCCATAAGGTCTTGGATATCCTTGATTTGAAAGAAAACGGGGTCTAAATTGATATAACCGTATTTCGGACTAAAATAAAATTCGGGTACGAGATTCACGAATTTATCGACACCCTTGACATGGGATGCCTTGCTCTCCCTGAAATCAAACTCCCAATACAATTCATCGGTAACGATTTTCTTTTTGAGTATATCTGCATTTTGAATCACCTCATTATCGGGATTACAAGATTTCATAAAATTCCAACCCACGTAAAGCGTGGGCAATGACTTATCGATTTCATCGTGTGTCTTGCGTTCATTAAAATAGTTAATGTAACCCATTTTAGTATGGTTTACGAGTTCGCCTTCATGAATAACGTTACCTATTTTCATTCTGTAATTGTTTAATATATATTTCAATACCTTTTTCTAAACTAAGAAACTCGTAACCACCTATGGCTTCCATGAGTTTATTCATATCGGCTTCGGTGAAATACTGATAACTGTCTCTGATTTCTTCTGGGGTGTCAATATACCGAATATCTACGGGTTTGTCAAGACTTTTAAAAATTGCCTGTGCTAAATCGTTGTAGATTCTGGCTTTTCCCGTACCGAGATTATAGGTTCCCGAAGACATGGCGTGTCTGATATCATGTGTTAATAACATCAGATTAACGACATCATCTACATGTATGAAGTCACGCATTTGATGACCATGTAGATAATCGTCTCGATGTGATTTAAAAAGTCTGGCTTCTCCTGTTTCCATGATTTGATTATAGAGATGCCAGACCACGGATGTCATTCTGCCTTTATGATCTTCATGTTGTCCATAAACATTAAAGAAACGGAATCCAAACCAATGCGGTGGAGTGCGTTCTTCATGAAGTACCCATTCATCGAAATTGAGTTTCGACCACCCATATGCATTTAACGGCATTAAACGCTCTTCCATTAAATCCTCATCAAACCCCAATACACCTTCACCATAAACCGCAGCACTGCTGGCGTAAATCAATGGAATCTTGAAATCGGTACAGAGTTCCCAAATGAATTTACTGTAATTCGTGTTCAGGTGTTTAAATATTTTTTCATCGATTTCCATTGTATCTGTTCGTGCTCCGAGATGATAAACCATTTTTATTGCGTTTCCATTAAAACCTAACCACATATATGAATCCTCAACACTGAGATACGTAATGTCTCGATGTCCACGACTAACAATCCTACTAATATTATTATCGACAACCACGATATTCTTGTGTCCGTTTTCAATTAATCGCTTCACGAGATTATATCCTATAAACCCTGCACCACCTGTAACTACTATCATAACACCTTAATTTTTTTTTATAATGTTTGTACTCGATTTGTCGTTCTTGGGGAAATATACGACCCCAGATTTCGTGCATTCCGCACCAATAATTACCTTGTCTTGGTAATCATCACCTGTGACCATGTAATCGACTTCAAAGACCTCAATGAATTTCCGCAATTCATCGTCATTATGAAAAATAACCACGCTATCAACCATCACGAGATTGCCAAGCATCTTTGCTCGGTCGTGTTGATTGTTAATGGGTCTGTCATCGCCTTTAAGCTGCTTTACTCTTTCATCACTATCTATACCCACAATGACTCTGTTCTGCGTTATGGTGTAAAGAAAACTGGCTCCATTTGTCTCATATCGCTTGGCGTACCACAACAAGTCCAAGTGACCTGTGTGAAGTATGTCGAAGCATCCGTTTACCCATATATTCATGACTGACTATCTCCTTTCTTAATTCTATAGCTATCTTCTGGTTTATCAGGTGTACTTGCTTCAAAAATATCACTGTCTTCATGTGCCACTAATTGATGTAAAATACCTCTGTTAATTGACACAACATCTCCTTGTTTCAACTCCAAACTATAGGCTTCAGTGGTATCAGGGTCAACACCTCTTAACTCAAAACTACCTCTGGCAACATACCATGTCTCGTGTTTTTCAATATGCATATGAAGACTAAATGCAGCACCCTTATCAAAATGAAGAATTTTGCTACAATACCCATCAGCATTATGGATGTGGAGTTCATAACCCCATCCCTTTTCAATCTTAATTGGTTGTTCTATAATTAATCTCCTACTCATATCTTATCTGGGTCTACAATTGCAACACCTTTTTGACTAACAACCCATGCAGCACATCGATTTGCAAAAGTTATTGCCTTGCGAATATCGGCATTTTTTATGTAATCTGCAACTAATCCCGCAAGAAAAGTATCACCAGCACCACTAAGGTCTCTGACTTCGTGCTTGATATCAATTGGAAATGCTTCACAAAAATTTAATTCAGCACCAGCATTTCCCTTGGTTACGATTAAATCCCCATCATAATCAAAATCCCCAGACCAATTTTCATTAAATTCTTTTTCATTGAGTTTAATAAACTCGACACCTGCTGCCCAATCACCAATTTTTTTCTTCGAATCCATGAAAACTAATTGATGATTTTGAGTAATTGACTCGATATCAATTTCACTCAGAAACCCTTTATTATAATCACTTATAACAACTATGTCATACTCATCGAATTTAATTTCTTCATAAGTATTTAAACCAATTTGTCTAACTTCATCACTCTCATCGACCCTCAACAACATCTGATTACTGACTTCATCAACATATCTAGTCTTGACTGGTCGGATATCGTTTGTAATTAAATCTGCTTCGACTCCAAGAGCAAGTAAGTTCATATGTACATTTATTGCCATTCCACCATTACCGAAACTTCTGGTTGGTTTCATTACGGGTACTGGTGCTTCAGGACTTAACCTATCACATGTTCCGTACCTAAACATGTCCTGACAACTATCTCCTATTACTAATACTTTTTTCATATTATTCATAATTTACTGAAATTATGATTTTTAAAATCCTCAAATATTGTACTATTTTCCCAAATTTTATTATCTAAAATAAAATCTATTTTTTCATACATCTCATTCTCATTTTCAAATTCATATATTAAATCACCAAAATAATTTCTGATTGATTTTTCTGAAACAACAGTTCTATTATTGATTAATAATTCGAAAAGTCTAACTTGTTCCTGTAAACAAGAATCATAAAAATGTAAATTAATAATAATTTTCGAATTAAATATATAATCATATATTTCATCATCAAAAATTGCAGTAATCGCATGTTTTTCTAAACCATAGTCTGTGATATTAATTTTTGCTGAGATGATACACATATTGTATTTCTCAACTAAATTTAATAAATATTTTGCCCTTTTATCGTTAATTGTACCAAAAAACAATAAATCATATTTAGGGTTTTCAATTTTATTTTCTTTAATTAATTTTGATGTATATTCCAATGGAATATGTTTTATCTTAGTTGTAACGCCTTCCGATTTAATAAAATCAATATTATCTAAATCATAGTCCCATATTTCATCACATTCTTCCAATGCTCTTCGTATATTTCTTGTTACTTTTATAAGTTTAGGGTCACTACTTTTGCTATTATACCAAATACTTTTATTATCAAAAAGTTGTTCTAATTGATAAATCACTACTTTTCTATTAGGATATTCTTTTCTTATATCGTTAATATTAAAAGTAATGTTATATCCCAACACAACTAATGTATCTTTATATTCAATTAAATTTCCATAGTTTGACATTATCATTTGTTTTACTCCCTCAAATACATATTTTCGTTTTGTATCAAAATTAATAACACACTCGATTGAATTGGTTGGTGGTTTAGGAACGATTCTTCTAACACCACTTCTAACATCATTTCTACTTACCATATCAACACGTAGAGGTTTAGGTGTTGCACCAACACCCCGTCTAATTCTATCTCTATCCCTCATTTTTATACCTTGTTTAATTTCAATTCTTTTCTTTATTATTTTTTTTATTGACCGACCCCCTCTTTTCATAAATTTAATTTATTTTTTTCACGGGAACTCCAGCATACGTACCAAACTTACCCAATTTTAGATGTTTTTCCAATAAGAATACATATTTTTTCACCTTATCGTGATTACTATATGCAATTTTTACTTCATTTCTTGCTTCTTTATATTGAATTCAGGTGAATATCTAAATGTTATTACAATCTCTTTCAACATTAAAGCTACTTCATTTAACGAATAATCTTTATCTGCACCAATATTAAGAATTTCACCATCACAATTAGATATTAATTGTCATTTCATTCTTTAATTTTTTTAGATTAGCATCAACCCAATCTTTTCTATATATATATTCATCATTATGACGATAAAAATAATATCCATCATAGTGGTCACAATAATCTTCTATTATTGGAATTGATTTGAAAATAATGGATTCAAAAAAACGATATGTCCATATAAAATCACCATTAGGACATAGTGTGAATTTAGCTTTACTCATCTCGTTAAAATATTCTTCGTCTTTAACTTTTATTTTTATATCTCTACCTCTTTCAGAATGTTTAATTGTTGCATCTGGGAATAATTTTAAAAAATCTGAACGTTTTTTATTAATTTTACCTATAAATAAAAAATCAATGGTTTTCTTTAAATCATAGTTAAACATATACTTAGGAAATATAAGGGTATATTTTTTATCTCCAATCATTGTCCAAGGAGTTGGGTGATTTATTGTGATTTTATCAACCCTATTTAATTCCTCTAACGCTTGTTTTGCCCTAATTTCTTGTAATAACATATTTAAAAAAGATTAGTTTTATTATTTGTTACATATACCAAAAAGTTATTATTTGTGTGGGTTTTTACTTCTTCATCCTCAATAACAACTATTTTAAAATGTTTTTTTAATTCATTAATTAGGAAATTTTTTCTTTTAATATCACTAATATTCATCAAAAAATATCCATTATCTACGAATTGAATTATATTATCAATATAGTATTTAATACCTTCATTATCAAATTCAGATAAACACCAATTACTTATAACTAAGTCGTACTTATCTTTAAAGTTATTAATACTAAGTTCATCAGTATTAATATAATTTACGTTTCGGTAATTAAATAACTCTAAATATTTTCTACATAATGACAATGGTTGTTTAACGTCAACACAAGTGTAATGATTAACACCATTGTCTAAAAGTATTTTAGCTTGACCCCCATACCCACTACCAATTTCTACTACATTTAATTTATTTATATCACCAAACTTATTTATAATATCATTTAATAAATACATAAAATATAATGTTCCTGATGATATTTTACCTATATCAGGATAATTATACAGTTTAGGATTTCCATATAAGTCGTTGGTTTTATATGTTTTAACATCTTTAAATATTGGGGTCTCCTTTATTTTATCATATAATATGTCGGATACGTTTTTACCCCTAACATCGTTTCCAATTATTAAACTAAAAATACTATTTTGTTTAAAATTTTTGAACAAAATCTCATCATTAACAATCTTGTCACATTCATTAAAAAATTGATTACCAAAAGTATCCTTAAATAACCATTTACCTCTATTATCTTTCATTATCTTAATTAATATATTTGGTTGTAATTATATAATTTAAAAATCTTTTAGTTTTTCCTTCATTCTAAATTTTTCCCACCCAACCGATTTCTTAAATCCTATACGTACTGCATTAAAATATTTTCTTGTGTCCATAACAGTAATATCAGCAAATGTTCTATGGTCAGTACCAATTAATAATTTACTTCCTTTTATTTCGAAATCCCATGGAGAATATTCACTTTTAAGTGTTTCTAATAAAAAGGATTTTTTCCATATTGAAGGTTGTACTGATATTATATATCTACTATTTAATGTATATTTATTATATGGACATCCAACCTCAGTATCACTTACATCAAACTGTGGAGTCAATGGTCCCGATATTTGTATCCTATTCATATCATATTTTTTCATAGCATCTAACCAATCATTCATTTGTTCCTCACTATATGTGTAATCTAAGAAATAATCTTCGAGAATAAAAAAAATATAATCTTCCTCACATGCTTCAATTCCTTGTCGCATTCTTTCGCCCCAATTATTCATACCTGCCGATACTGTCTTACCCTGAAGTATTGTTTCAAACTTTGTATTAGTATAATTAGGTACTCTAATGGTTTCACCAATAAATAAATTTTGGGTGTTAAATTTCCAATACCTATCAAAACAAATTTGAAATGATTCCCAAAGTGGTGAATATAAATCACAAGTTCCAATTAATACAGATAACTTCATATTATATTAATTTTTTTATTTCACTAATCGTAAATTGTTCCACTTCATTTGAGAATGGACCCTCATCCAACACCTTCTCATGTAAATTTTCCCCATCTTGTAACCCAATTATTTTAACTGGAATATCAACCCCGTTAGAATATTTTTCAATCATTGCGGTTAATAAATTACCAACAGTCATTGACTTCATATTTGGGCAGTATGGTATAGTATCGACAGATTTTTCCATACAATCATAAATTAAATCCAATGCTTGTTCAACCGTCCAAAAGAATCGTGTTGCATTAGGTTCAGTCACAATAACCTCTTTGCCCTGTTCAATTAAATCTTTCCATTTACATAGCACAGAACCAGTAGAATAAAGTACATTGCCATATCGTACCATTCTGTATTCACAGTTTGGATTTAGATTTTGAAATTGATTAGATATGCGTTCCATTAACATTTTAGTTGCACCATATACACCAGCTACTTGAGCAGCCTTATCTGTCGATATCGCAAGAATGAAATCGAGGTCTTGCGATAAGGATTGTTCATAAATATTAAGTGAACCAATTGTGTTGGTTTTTATTGTTTCACGAACGAATTTTTCTGCAAGACCAATGTGTTTCGATGCAGCCAAATGAAACACACCATTAACACCCTTCATTGCTTGTTGTACATCGAAATTATCAGAAACATCTCCCGGGTAAATTTCAATGGTTGGGTGAAGTCCTTTTAGAGCCACCAATGTTCCCTCATCACGTCCAATTACACGAACCCTACCGCCTTTATTTAATATGTTATTTACAAGTGGTTTACCTAAAAAACCACCCCCACCAGTTACAAGATATAGTTTATCTTTCTCTATTTTTATCATAATTCTAATATTTAAAAAAGGTTAAATTCATTGGAAATCCAAGGTGCTGATTTTAAATACTCATTACCATCAAATGTAATTTCGGCATTGAAATCCAGATTCTCGATTTCTTTTATTTTTGTATTATTATTTAATTGATATCCATAATCAGTCTTCCTATTTATTGATATACAATAATCTTGAAATTTAAAATGACCACCAGTCAATTTATTGGAAATATTAACCCTTGCATTTGGGATTCCATATGCGTCTGCTGCAATCATCCCATGCAAACATGAGGATACAACTTTTTCAACCTCTAATAGCTCGTCAATGAATCCTTCTTTACCAGCACAAATATTAATAATTTTAACTCCTTGTCTTTCTAAATTCCTAAGAACCTGAATATCCTTTTCGGATTGGAATTCAATATAATGTGGTATAATTCCCAATTTATATTTCTTATCGATTTTTGGGTTATAAATGAGAGGATATAGTAAAGCAGGGTCTCCATATATTTCTGGACAATCAATATTTCGTAATTGTAATTGCTTTCTGGTTAATGGTCCTCTTACAGAATATATTTTTTTAGGTGTGCCACCAATACTGTGGTTCATAATACAACCAGTTCCCCATACGATTGAGTCTACATTTGTAAAACTCATAACACTACCTGTTGAATAAATCTTATATTTATTATATGGAAATCTAACATTAAACACATCATCGGCTTTCAACTTATCGGATTTTGATAATTCCTTTATAATATAATATGGAATTAAATCGCCCCAATTTTGAACATTACTTAATGACATCATCCTATCATTAAACACAATATCTACAAGATATTTAATATTTTCTGCCATTATCTATTTAATTTCCTCTATATTAAAAATATTATCAACAATATTTACTTTCATCACATGATTTTTACCTTGAAAATGAATAATAACATCGTCACCCAATTGATAATCTTCGAAATTTTTAATCATTTCTTCCAATTGACCAATAAAATTTTGTCTTGTATATTTATTATTCATTTTCATCCTCATATTGCTTCTAATATATGCCATATGATGCATCATAATTTCATTTTCTGAAAAAACATGAACATTCCCACCACTTCCTTGTCTGGTTGCATCTACAAAATATCTCCAACCAAAAGAACCTAATTTATTATTAATCGAATAAATTAATGGTGCATAATCAACATATCCATTCAAAAAATTATTTATTTGCACCGTAGGATATTTATAATATCTATACATCCTTACAATAGTGGCATTATAATTATATCTAATAATCTCTTTTTTTGCCCATTCTAATTCATTTTTTTTATAAAATTCATCAACATCTAAATTCATGAAATGCGTACAGCTATTTTCTTTTAAATGTTCTAAACCAATGTTTCTTTTCATCACCTCATTCTGTTGTGCGCTTATTCCCAGATTTGGTTCGTAGAATATCAAATGATTCACCAATTTTTTATCAACTAAATCTTTAAGAATTGGAAAATTATCTAAATACTCACCAAAATTACTTGTGGTTTGATACACTATATTAATATAATCAACATTATCGATAATTGACAAAATACTTGATTCCAGTAATTCAATACCATCAAACACATTATATGTTACACCTAATTTCATATTATTTTATTTTTTAGTTGACTAAATGCATAGTCATCATCTAATTTACCGTTATTTAAAAAGAATTGGTTTAATTCTTTGGGAAAAATATTTAGATTTTCGTGAGATACGTACTGAAAACTTTCATCAGCACTGTCTTCAATATCATCATTAATGAATGTAGTCCAACCAAAATCAATTAAATAAATCTTACCATCACCAATTAAGATATTATCATCATTAATATCATTATGTTGACAGTTAAATTCTTTTAATTTTTTCTTAATATTATCAAGTTGTTCTTCAAAATCACTCGGAAGATTTTCTTTTGTTACTTTACGACCAACAAAACTCATTGATATTACTTTTTTGCTGTCATTAGACCCCACTAAATTTGGTATAAAATCTAAATCCTGAAATCGATTTAACCAAAAAACTTCACGTTCATATACATGAAAATGTTGATATTTATTATTACCGATGTTTTTATAGACCACATTATTTATGAATAATATGTCTGCTGTTGATGCCCTCATTTATACGCTACATATACTTTTCTAAAGTTATTTACTTCACAAATATATTCAACTCTGCTAAAATATTTATTTAGAGCATTATTAAAATTTTCTTCGGTATATTCTTCGGTAATAATATCTCGATTATATTCGATATGTTTAAAGAAATTAACGTTCGTGTCGTTTGGTGCATCCACCCATTCAATAATTAAATATTCATCAGTAAAGGAACTAAACCATTCAATTATTTTATCTAAGCTACCAAATTTATCAGATGTGCATGAATATATCCAATGAATTAACGCTAATGCTATTGTTATGTCAACATGTTCATTAAAACCCTCGACATTTTCTAACTTCGTTTCTATATTTAAACTCAATTTATTTGAAATCTTCTTAATAATATCTAAATGTTCTTGGTCAATATCAACCGAAATAATTTTATTTGAATCGTGATGTAATGCTGGATAAACGCTAAATAACCCATTTGCACAACCTAAATCAACAATTTTTTTGTTTTCGACAACTAAATAAGGTTTGATTGCATTGAATTTCTTACTATCGTAGAATAACATCCTGTCTTTAATTGTGTAGCTACCATATCCTTTTACAATAATATTGTCATTAATAATAGTTAGTGATGGTTTTTGTGCGTGTTGGTTTGGTGTTTTACATAAATCCATTATAATAATTTTATATCTTTATTTTATTTTTTTCTATAAATACTCTTAATCTCTCAAAGTCAACCATAAATCTCTTATCACCACCAGCAATCTTATTTCTACTGATAGATTCATAATGAAATGCGACTGCATCACTTACAGTTATGTTCTTAAGTCCCTGATGCTTACACTTGAGATTTAATTCCACGTCTTCCAAACATTCAATATAGTTTTCATTAAATCCATCGAAAGAGAGGAATAATTCTTTTTTAATTAACATGAATCCACCAGTATTTCCCTGTGAATTGTAGTTGACTTTTGTTTGGTAGTTTTCGGTTTTTCTGATATCACGGTGTGATAATTTTATCGCATCACCGTCCCGAACCAATGTAATTCCGTTATGTTGGATGCTGGCATCGCCATAGTGTAACCTTATACCAATTGTCCCGACCTTCTCTTTGTTCTCATTATAAATATCAACAACCCTACTCAGAGCATCATTCAGTAAGATGATGTCATCGTTACAGAATAACAGGAGTTCGGTATCGGCACTGACATGATTTTTCACCACGTCATTATTAATCTTGCCGAAGTTATAGTAGTCATAACGCACAAGCCTGACTTTATCACTCAGTAAGCCATCATATGCTTTAATCACGTCTTCAGAACTACCAGTATCAGCAATAATAATTTCGTAATTATCATATGCAACTACGTTTCGCCACGAATAAAGATTGTTCTCAATATATTTTAAATTGTTCTTCGTTGGAATAACGACTGTGACTTTGGGTTGAGTTTCTGGTGGAAGAAAGTCATTAAATGGCGGTTCTACCACTAATGGCAATTCGTCTGCATATAGTTTTACTAATTGTATTTTATTCGTCTCCCACTCTGGAGTTGTTTGACCAATTGAATTATGTAAAATTCTTATTGAAGTCGTGACTCCAATATTACAACCATCGAGATAATTAGGAATACAAAAACTCAAGTCATAAAAATGGAATCCTTTAAAACTTTCATCGAATTTATGAATAATGGTGTCTGGGTCGAATGCCATGAATAATCCATCGATTAATACAACCTCTTTCACACCAAATATTTCTGGTGAATATTCACTATCCCAAGTACTCAACCCATTTGTGTGTTGAACGATTCCCACCATCTTGCTTCGGTCTTCCCACCATGTGCCTGACACTGGTAAGTATGTGCTGCCAGCAACTCCAATAATATCAAAACCAGTATTATTGAATTTACCCAATAACTGTTTTCCCCACTTAGGAGTTTTAAATACAATATCGTTATGGCACATAACGAAAACACAATCTTTTTCACTGTGTTCATCAATTGCCTGATTATAAACTTCAGGAAGACTGAATTGATTAAAATTGGGGTAACAAATGGTTTTGTGTCTTGCACCTATTGTCGCCTTGATGTGGTTGATAAAATCCTGATTAAATTCTTCGCTACGATGTGATGAAAACACCACTACGATATTGT
>Ga0136588_1000434_pt1 | contig 15411 bp, 15 predicted proteins | sample AntRauMFilla1564_FD_104782 | JGI IMG/M metagenome (GOLD analysis project Ga0136588, IMG submission 104782) | Saline lake microbial communities from Rauer Islands, Antarctica - Metagenome Filla 1 #564 | ecosystem: Environmental > Aquatic > Non-marine Saline and Alkaline > Saline | place... | reverse complement strand
TCAAGCACTTTCATCTTCAGGTATCGGCTTATCAGGGTGCGGTTAAACAACGGCACCTCATCGCCCGTGGTCAGTTCACTGGAATAGATAAAGTCAGGGGCTGCGGTCGGTGAGCGCACCCAGCGGTTCGACATATACTCAAAGTTTATATCCAGTCCTGCAGCCGGGGGTGAGGGGTACACCTCAAACCGGCCTTCAACAAAGCGAAACGACACGTAAAGCGAGTTTGCAGAGAAGTCCCGGCCTTTCAGGTAAGCCCAATCGCTGGAGGTCATAGGGCCTCCCAGCGCCACCCGCTGAGAACGCTCCCATCCGGTCTGATTAATCATGTAGGCAAAGTCGTCAGGGAGTTGGTAAGCCCCGCTGTCGCCGTCAGCTGTTATGATCTGGTGTTGCCGCAGCAGCTGCTCCCAAGGGTGTGCTTCCACCAGCTCTTCTCCTGCGATATTCAGCAGGTATTTCATTTTGGTGAACGTGGGGTTCTGGCTGGCGAAAGGGTCAGGCACTGGCGTGACGCCTATCTCCGCAGCTACTCGGTTAAGTATGTCGTTTGCGGAGGCAAGCGTCGTAATCGCCATTTTGTTTATCCCTCGGAGTTAACTACCCGGCGCTTTTTGCGTGTACGGGGTTCAGGTGCTTCAGCAGTAGTGTCGATATCTCTAAGCGGCGGGGTATCCACTTCTACCACGGTGTCTTCAGCCGCTGCAGGGGGCGACGTCTTTTTGCCGTCCTGCATACTCTCGATCATCCTCCGCATGGCAGCCATTTCAGTGTCTTGCTCTGCCAGCCGCTGCTCCAAATTCTGTTTTTCGGATATGAGTTTGGTTTTGTCGCTGTACTGCAGAAACTCTTTAGCCTTTTGCTTCAGGCCCAGCCCACCACGAATTTTGCTCGCATCGCCGTCAGACATCTGAACGAACTGCTCTACGGTTTTTATGCGCAGAAATGACAGCTCTTCCGCCATGCTTCTGGAAATCTGAGGCCATTCAGCCAGAGGGGTGCCTTCTGTTGGTGCCTCTACTCTACGTTTAAACATATCGTAGTGGCGCGGGAACCGGTTTTTATCCGCTTCCGTGGCCGGTCGGCAAGCCAGTGCATCACGTTTGCCGGGTACGCGAATTTCGACGTATTCCAGCTCTTTGAAAATGGGGCGGCCTTCGGCAGCCGTGGCCGTTTTGTCTTCTTTTTCACGCAAGAAGAATTTGACCATTAAACTGGCGTCAGCTTCTGCTTCGCGGCCTACGGTGAATGAGTTGTGGTCGAAATCTGCGGTTTGTACCATGATTGTCTCTGCCGTTTCAGTAGGTGAAAAAGGCGGCTAATGCCGCCTTTTGTGGTTTATCTTACGTTGGCACTACCGACGTCCATCCTGCCGCCAGTGAAGCCAACGTGGCTTCTCCGGTTTCCGTCATGGTGCCGTCGCCGTCAGCATCGACAGTGCCGATATTGATAGGCGTGGCAGTCTCGCCGATATGCTGGCCGTTTTGCGGCGTCCGGGCTGCTTCATCCTGATCGGTTAGGGTGAATTGCTCGGGGGTGCCTGCCACTGCAGCTACATCTTCACCAATTCCAATGCCGGGAGAGCATGACGCGGCTGCGTTTGCTCCGTTGGCGAAACTGGCTGCTGTAACCTCAGATTCTCGGGCCGTAACCAACGTGCCGTCGAGGTAGTAACTTGGGTCGGACATTTGATGCCTCCTGTCAGACAGACGCCATGCCAGCGTTTAAACTGGCATGGCTATTTATCAAGTGCCGGTGGCGTCGTAACGGCCTTGGAACTGACGACCAGATACGGTCAGGTTACCTGCCCATGCCATGATCTGAACTTCAGCATCTTGGTTGGTCGCGTAACGACGGTTAGGCGACAAAGGCACCATGTTGCGATCAGCGTGAGGGCGGTAGTGCAGGTACTTGGAGTTCAAGAAGAACGCCGTACCGGACGGTGCCCCGGAGCCGCTGGCACCAGTGTTGATACCACCGTCTAACACAACGTCCGCATCCATAAACTTCAAGGTTGCAAAGCCGGCGTCCGCAGACTGAGTGTTCATAAAGCGCTGCTGTGCCTGCAAAGATGCCATGTAGGCATTCCATACAGTGGTATCCGCCATGATAAGGTCAGGGCGTTCCATGCCGCGTACCAGCGAGGCCCACAACAGGTTCCAATACCCTTGAATCTTGGTGGGGTCGAGGCCGTTTGTTGCAGTCTGGTCAGATACTGCGTTCTGCCAGAATGTAAACGTAGCGCCGTCGATGCCGCCATACGGAGCTGCGGTTGGGTCTACCGGAAGCGCAGCGGCCAAGCCGTCGATCTGCTTACCGCCAGCTGCAGTGCCGTCAGAGTACAGGCCGCCACAAATCAAGTTGGCCATGGTGGATTCGGCCACTTCCAGACGGGATTCCATGAGGTCGATCATGCGCTCACGGCCAGAGTTTTGCAGCTGCTCAAGGCCAGAGATGATAACCGGCACCGCTGCCTGCTTAATGTCGTATTCTGCCGCACTCAGTACGTCAGAAACACCGACAGGCAACAGATCGTAGCCAGAGTACCAGCCGGCGTTGTTATTTTCCGCAAACGACAGCTCTTGGAGGATTTTAGTGCCGCCGCTGAACGTCTTGATTTTGCCGCTTTTCTTCAGGCGATCAAGTAGGGCGTTGTTGTTCGTTACGTTATCAGCGATCTGCCGGGTACGACTTGCAATAGTCGTGGCCATGATGTCGCTGATGGAAGTGTTGGCAAAGGCCATGGTTATTTCTCCATCAAGTCAATAAAGGATGTTTAAACACCAGTCACCGAACTCGGGAACTTTGCGCTTTATCGACCGTTCGACATCTTTTGGCCTGCTACCGTGGCTGGGGCGCTCAATCGAAAAGTCTGATGTTAGTAGTGGGCATAATAGCCCACCGTTTACACGTCTACAACTATTCGCTGGCTTCGTCCACTGCCGCGGCCAACTGTTCACGCAAGCTCATGCCTTTAGAGCTACCGCCGCCCCCGCCTTGGCGACCGCTGATGCTACTGGCAGCGGAGCGTTTGGCGGACAGCGTTTTTCGGTTGCCTGTGATGCTCTGATCTATCCGGCGCTGCTCCATGACGTTGGAAATCTCCGGGTGTGCTGCACATGCACGGTCGTAGGCTTGCTTCAGTGACAGCTGAACGCCGCGCTTGTCCGCCAGCTCGATGATGTCCGCCATGTCCTCCCGCACGTCGTCCAGAAATTCCGCTTCTTTGCTGAACTCTACGACGGCGCTTTGAGCCTTGCTCGACGTCTGCTGTGCCTGCTGAGCTTGGATTTTCTGCGCATTGGTCATCAACTCGTTTAAAGGCGCCATGCGCTCGTCGAGCATTTTCTGCAGCATCGCCTGCTGGGGGTCTACGCGCTGGCCACCGGAGCCTCCGTTACCTCCAACCAAAGCGCTGTCCAGCTCTTCAATGTCAACGCCGAACTGGTTAATAATCCGGGCCAGCTCTTGGGCTTTCTCCTGCTGTGACCCGCTGTGCAGGACGTTCATAGACCCCATGGCTGCGCCTGCCGCATCCAGCGGGTGCTGAAAACCTGCACCTTTCATAAGCGGGGCGAAATGCTCGCCCATCTTGCTAACGTAGTCGCTGACTTGCTTGGCTTCTTTGGTGTTGGCCATGCCTTCAGACATTTCTCTCTCGCGGGCTGAAATGCGCTCTTGCAGCTCACGGGGGACTTTAGACCAAAGCTCACGTTCTTTCGGCGCCCAGCCTGCAGGGGCTTTTAGGCTTTGGTTCTTGTCCGTAGGAGTGGAAGCCGCCTTAGCGTCAGGCTGCGACTCGGCAGAGACAGTTTCACCCTCTACCTCGGCGGCTTCCTTTTTATCGCCGGTCGCTGCTGCGTCGTCATCTTCATCGACGGATTCGCCTTCAGCGCCGGGGGCGGGTGCCGCATCGCCCAACTGCTCATCGTCGTCAGTGTCCGTAAGGACTTCCTGCCGTGTTTCTTCGCCTTCGTCACCCATGGTTTCCATGGCGTCTGAAAGCTGCTCTCGCATTGATTTACCCATTGTATCCACCTCTGCCGTTTACATGCCGTGCTGGTGCATGGCCTGTTTGATTGTATCTACCCTTTCGCGCTTGGCTTTAGGGGTGTTGCCGTCCAGTACAGACTGCCGTTCTGCGGCCTTACGTTCAAAATACTTGGCCCCGTTATTGGCCCCGTATTCCCCGGGGTTGGCCACGCCATGTTTTTCATTGTGCCGGCGTAGCTGCCCACGGTCACTTATGCGGCTGCCGTCTATCGGACTTACGAACTCTTCCACACCTTTAAGAATGGCGGGGCATGGAGAGCCGCGCGGTGTGGGGGTGTATTCCGATTTAGGCACCATCTTGCCCGTCTCCGGGTGTCTAACCCAGCTCCCTGTCTGGGGGCGGGGGTTGTCGCCAAAAATCTTGGCGTAGTTCTCTATGTATTTATCACTCATCGGGCTAGTCATCGGTATCGCCTCCTGATTCCCGGTCTTGTGCGTTCAGCGTTTTCAATTCTCTCGCACCTTCCGTTTTAACGCGGCCTTCCGCAATCTTAGCCATGGCGTTGGCTTGGATTTCATCAATTTTATTGGCTGTCTTCCCGGCGTCGGCGGCAGCGGACAGCTGAGCCTCCACCACGTCTTTTTGCATTTCGCCCTGCATAGTGGCGTCGGTTTGTTCGATGTTCGACTGTGCCTGTGCCTGTTCAAGTAGCAGGTCGGCCTGCAGCTTGGTGCGTGTCTCCGCGATAGAGCGCTGCATGTCCGCCGCCACTTCCGCCATTTTCATGTTGTGCTGCTCACGGGCGAAATTCATATCCAGTTCATAGTCCTGCTGGCGAATCTGCATGTCTGATTGCGCCTTGGCTTGGATTTTCTGCATTTCGCCCTGCTGCTTCATCTGCTCAACTTGCTGCGCCTGCTGAGCTTTTATCATTTCAGGGTCTTGTTTCGGCTGCCCTTCCTGTTCTTTGGCCTGCTGCTGGGACGCTTCAATGGCCTTGTCGATAACCCCTTCAATCTCACTGGCACCTTTAAACCCTGCCAGCCCCCACTGCAACAACTGCAGCAAGAACGGTTTTGCGCTCGGGTCTTGCTCGATCATCGGCGCGGCTGACTGCATGAAAACGGCCAGTGAGTTGATGTATTCGGTGCGCTCGTTCTTCAGCTGTGCGTAGTCCACCATGGCCACCGACTCAGGGCGAATAGACACCCTCAGCTGTGCTGATTTCGGGTCTTTCAGTAGCTGTATGGCCTGCGGCACCAGCTCGACGTCCGGCGAATACTGCATGTTCGACTTCTGCGCGATTGTTTGCGGGGAGAAGTGCCGGGAGATGATTTCAGCCTTGATCTGAAATAAGTCGGTCGCAAACTTAGCAAACCGGTCTTGCAGGGCTTGTACCCGAACAGAGCCAAACTTGGCTTTCATTTCTGACTGGCCCACACCCTCATACTGAGAGCCTAGCTCACCCCGCATGACGTCTGACATACCGGTAACCTGCTGGAGCAGGCCAATGGCGTCTGAGCGCAGCTCACGCAGCTTATCGAGGGCGTTTACAATGTCCTGCAGCGGCATCCAGTCGATCTGACCTTTCAGCCCGTTCTTTTCCCCGAACAAAGCCCAGTTTTCGACCGGTATGAGCTGGTTGTCCTGCCCGGTGTTCATCATGTTCTTAATCGACTCAGAGCTGGCATCGTACACGCCTACCACTTTGACCGCTTCGGTGATGATGGATATGCGCTCTTGCAGCTTGTCGATTTCGTTATACAGGTCTTGCGCCAGCGAATAGTCAGGCGTGGGCATGTATAAACTGGTCGTGGGGTTGGCTAGAAAGAACGGCGGCGCCGGAAAGAAGTTTTCCAGCCCTAGCGGGTCAGGCTTGGTGTCGAGCACTTTATCGCAGCCCAAGTTTATCCAGACGACTTTTCGCTCTTTTTTGTCCCAAATCTCCCAAATCTCGGCTTTTTTCCATACCCCTTCCATGTCCGTTTCTTCGGCAGAATCCTCACTGGAAGAGGTTTTTTGCTGCTTTAAGGTCACTTTTTCGGCGTATTTAGCCCCAAAACGCTCAGAAACTTCATCTTTTGTCAGATATGACCGAAAAGCTATCCACGGCAGTTCCGACCAGTTCCGGCCCCAGCCCCATAGAACATCGCCCCAATGGTAGTACTCGATCGGGGCAGACTCACTGATGATGGTTTCCTCCCCGTTTTCATCCTCGCTCGTCTCCAGTGCGTAGCGCACCCGTGCCGCGCCCAAGCCAGACACCAGCCGATCGCTCAGCGCGGACTGCAAAATAGAATCGACCTCTTCGCCGTTTTGCTGCACGTCCAGATTGAGCATACGGTTAAGAATCTCGCCCGATACCCGAGCCACGTCATCGTTTTGGTCGGTGAACTTGCGGCCAACGTCGATTTTTGGCGTGTTGCCGTACAGCATAGACTGCAGCGTGGTTACGTTGGAGTTGAACAGGTTGAGTTTAAACGAATCACCGTCACCTGACGCGCCTCTGGGGTCTTTGCCGACGAACTTCCTGACGATCTTATCCGCCTGTTTATGCCATTTGCTGAGCAGTTTGGTGGCCGCCTTCAGCTCTTCCGCATAATACTTATATTGGTCGGATGGGGTGTCTTCATAATCTTCACGGGACTCGATAGCCCCGTTTTCTGCTTTGTTTTGACCCATTTTAGTCGAATCCTGTGAATTAATGAGAAATCAGTAACCGCCGCTGCCGCCGCCGACGCCGCCGCCTTCTGTCTGCCCGCCGCTGCCTATCCGGGGGTTTCTATACTGGTACGGGTTGCGCTGTTGCTCTGCAATTCGCGCCCGTTCAGCGGCTGCAGCTTTTGCCCGTGCAGCCCGTGCATCTGCGTCGATAACCGCTTGGGTTTTAGCCTGCAGGGGCGGTGCGCGCATAATCAGGTCTTGGTTTGATGTGCTGGCCGGGTTCGCGCCTTCGCCGTTAAACAGACCTTCTGGCGCCGGCTGGTACGCAAAAAACGACGGTAACGGCTGTGCTGCTGGCGGTTGGGGTGCGGGGGCGGGTGTGGGGGTGTTTACCGCCTGTGGCGATCCGCCAAACCGGGGCACGGGGGTTCTGCTCATGGCCGGGGGCGTGTAAGGCTTGCTCGCTGGCATTTCACCTAGCGCGCTGAATGGACTTTTAGCCTGTGTTGGCGCTCGGAGGGCTTGCGCCAGCTCCGGGGCTTGTGTCGGTTGGTTTTCCATCCTAAATCCTCATGTGCTTTATGCGGCCAGCGCCTTTTTGCTCGCGGCTGGCGAACAGATCAGCCAGATTATACCCGGGATAATGGTCTTTGGAGGCTCCGATCAGGGGTTCAGGGGCTTTTAAACGCTTTTTGTTCGCGCACAAAGCCAGATACCTGAAAGCGTCCGCGTAATCCGACTCCCATGTGTGATGAGGGGCGTCATGGTAGACCTTGTTCACTTCATCGAACTTTCTGCGGTACGTCCGCAGCGCCTCCACCCCCATTTCACAGTTATGCCGGTTGAAATGGCAGTATGGCAGGATTAAACGCACTGCATCTATGCCATGTTGCACTTTTAGGCTGGGCACAAGGTCAAGTTTGACTTTTTTAGGCTTAAAATGTTCGATAAACTGCTCTATCGTCGATTTACCAGTCTGTAACGACGTAGCTTTGGCGTCGTGAGGCAGCCAAATAGTGTCGTATTGGTACGGTTTGTGGTCTAGCAGCTCAAAGTAGTAGGGCAGCGACTTGCCGTGACCTTCCTCGCAGTCGATGATGGCCAGCCCGTCCGGGCGCTCTTGGTAAAACCACAATACGGTAGAATCCGAGTAGCCAATGTCCGCCGCTACGCTGACCGGGAAATTCGGGTCGTACTTGACGTCATCGTTTATCTGTCCGTCAAGCTCGATTTTGTTGATTAAGGTCGCAAAATACGTGCCAAGCAGTGCCGCGGTAAAGCTGCACAGCATTTCTTGCTCGTACTGCGCATCCGACATCTGATCTTTTAGCTGCGCCAGCTCTCCGGGGTCGAGCAACTGGCTGGTTTCGGCATCGAGGCTCAGTGAAAACCAGTCGGGCGATCGTTTTGACAGCTCGTAGAACTCGTAGAACTGGTTTCGCCCTTTGGGGGTGCCGATGAACACGCACCAGCCCTTGCGGTCGGCCAAGGTCGGGAGTAGAACTTCTGCCCAAAGAGACGGTCGGCAATCGCCAAACTCATCAACAACAAGCCCATCAAAGTAGAGTCCCCGTAGTGCGTCAGGGTTGTCAGAGCCGTACAGAGCAATAATAGCCCCGTTAGGAAGACGTACACTGAGATCACTTTCTCTAATCTCCACTGCGAGGCCCTGCACCGCTTCTTTAAGGTATACCCAAGCGATGTTTTTGGCTTGCTGCCTGAACGGTGCGACGTATCCATAACGGGGGTTCTTCTTTTGGGAGTAGGTGGCCCGGACGACCAGTTCGTTTACACAGGCTACCGTTTTCCCCGCACGACGGTGCGCCACGATACATGCCCACCGTTTGGTACGCTGATGAAACGCCACAAACGGTTCGCGGGGGGTGTATTCAAGCTCAAAGCTCTTTGACAGTGCTACCGGGGCGGCCATTTATGCTTTTGTCGCTTTTTCTAACTCGGCGTAATTGCGCTTCAGCTGCTCAGCCCTTGAGAGACTTCTCTCCACCTGATCGTAGTCGAGCCTGCTCATGTGCGAGGCTAGGCGCTCCATGCTGGCAGAATGCTTTTTGTTCCGTTCCGCCTCTATCCGACTGGCGGACAGTGCGGATTTCAGCATTTTGACCGTTGGGGTTACGAACGCCAGCGTGGCGCATACGCCTATTACGAAGCCAAAAAGGGAGCCGCCAGCCAAAATGAAGGGTACTACGAAATTTTCCATACGTGTGCCTCTGCCGTGTGTGGTTATCCGTCCAGTTCAGTGCGGGGGAAGGTCTTTTCATTGATGATGATAGTGACCGTGCCCGGGGCGTTGCCAGTGTTGATGAGGTGCTGGTTCATGTCCATCTTGTTTATCTCCGAGACGGCCTGAATGGCTACCTTTGGGGCGTTTTCTTGGTTGTCTACGGCAATCCTATAAAGGATGGCCTTACGGTGTGCTGCTGTTGGGCCGTCTGCCGCTGCCTGAATGTAGTTTAGCAGCTGCAAGAGCGTCTGCCCTTCTGCGCCGTTCACCACTTTCGAGACGGTCATGGGGTTGACGCCCACTTTTTCGGCTGTTTTTACGTAGTTCCACCCCGCAAACACCATTTTGACGATCTGGACGTGCTTGAGTTTCATCTGGCGCTGCATAGCCATGACCCTGTTTTGAGCGTGGGCCATGTCTTTATAGTAGCGGTCGTTTAAAGGGTGGTATGGGTTCTCATCCACCTCTGGAATTTCCGCGATGTCTAGCTGCATTTTATCTATGTCCATGTGGCGATTGTATAGTGCGTTTATATCCAGCGCAAACCTTCTGTAGGTAGTCCTACTAGAAACGAAATCGGTCATTTTATGTAAATGGGTGCGAAACCTACTAATAGTCCTACTAGAAACGAAATCGGTCATTTTATGTAAATGGGAGTAGTCCTACTAGAAACGAAATCGGTCATTTTATGTAAATGGGTGCAGCCGCGCGCGCTTTCTGCGATTTAAATTTTACCCGGGGGCCTTTTTATATGGCGTTACTTATGCGTTTAAACATCATTCAAACAGCGGCTATATATTTAACCCTTGTCTCTTTATATGTCTGTTACTTGCTCGTTACTTATAGCGTTTAAAAGGTATGATATTGCAATTCAATATGTAATATCAGCGCTTATTTAAATAGCATGTTTAAACATATATAAAGTGGCCGGCATGGGGTGCCCTCCCTCCCTCCCTTTACAGCATGTTTACACTACGCCACACGCTGCGCTCCAGTGACGGCATACGCCGCCCCCCGTAGCATAGTTAGACTATAAACACCACAATTATAATCGGACTATCATAGTTTAGCAGTAATGTAAACAGCCTCTGAGACGGCCTGAGAGCGCATGCAGTGACGTTGTAAACACACCCCTAGTGCTACTATCAAAACATTCTAAAAACGCCGTACGGCGAAAAAGTACGTTTTTTGACCAGTTTAACCGCTCGTTAACAGTGCGCACGGCATAGACGAATCCGCTACTATTTTTCCGTGCACTTTCCGTGCAATACCGTTAACGGGCGTTTACACGGCTGGTGGCTGTTTTGTGCAGTGCAAAAACAGTGCAGCGCGTAGTGAAATCGACTATTCGCGTAGTGAAATCGACTATTAGTGACACTATCGAAACTTTCCAAAAACGGCAAAAAGTGCCCGAAAACGGCAAAAAGGCACAAAAGGTAACTAAAATTGAAAACCGACTGTAGCGGACTGTAGCACAGCAACGGCGCGGGCTGCAGGGCAAAAGGTAACTAAAGGTAACTGCTTTGACCAAAGTCCTGACAGCCTCAGAATTTTAGACGATTTCACTACTGTCTCACTACTGTATATATATACAGTACTAAAATTTAAAATATAGTTTCTTAAATACAGTTACCTTTAGTTACCTTTAGCGCTCCAGCCCGCGCCGTTACTGGCGCTACAGTCCCCCGCTACACTTTAAAAACGCGCTTTTTCTGTAGCCGCGCCGCCATTGCGCACTCACTGCACCCGCGCCGCGCTTTTTTACTGCACACAGCCGCTGCGCAATCACTGCACACGGCTACTGCACTCTTTTACAGTCCTGCGCAGTAAAAGCCGCTGTAAACACTTGCAACCCTAATTCATAGTGCTACTATAATGACCACACAGGCCAGCTGGCCGCCACTTGCACAATGCAACTATTAGGAATCGCAACTATGACCACTACCACTACCGCCCACACAGTATCCGACCTTGATCGTGAGTCATGGCTCACTGAAGCAGCACAGTTCATTCTTGACGACCTTATAGCGCCACACTGCGCGCTGCCGTCTACTGACTTTCGTATCAGTATTGGTTTCCCTTCTGGCAAGCCGTCCAAAGTATTGGCGCAATGTTGGAAGCACGAAGCGAGTGCAGACGGCGTGAACGAAATCTTTGTTTCGCCCACTGTGTCGGATTCTGGCGAAATACTGGCCGCCCTCACTCACGAGCTGGTGCACTACGCTGACAACTGTGTCAGCGGCCATCAGCACCATTTTGCACGGGTAGCCCGTGCCGTTGGCCTTGATGGCAAGCTGACAGCCACTGTGGCCAGCCCTGCGCTCGCTGAGCAGCTGGATAAGTACGTAAGCATTCTAGGCACCATCCCCCACGCTAAACTTGACGTGTCGTTGTCAGGCAAAAAGAAACAGGGCACCAGAATGCTCAAGGTTGCTTGCAGTGAGTGCGGATTCACTTTCCGCACCACCCAGCGCCATATTGACGCCATTCAATACACCGATTGCTTGGCCTGCGATAAAGGCACCCTGCAGGCTGAGGGCGTTTAAACATGACCCGTCTAATTCTGACACTCACCTATGCCGCCGCGCTTGGCGCGGCTGGATTTCACCTGATAACTGCCGCTACCGCTGGAGCACTATTATGATTCTGACACCTGAAGAAAAAAGCAAAGCCCGTGCAGCCCTGCTCAAAGCCGGCATAAAGACCCGTCGCATGACTGACGAAGAGATCTCGACGGCATACCGTGAGCAGCTGGGCACCACCACGGGCTCACCAGCGCCACGCCGCGCCACGATTGAAGACACCGCACCTACCACACCCACTACACCGGAAATCGCCGCTATGACCTCCACAGCCCCCAGCACAGCCACCACCGCCAGCACCTCAGACCTTGCCGCGAAAATTGCGGAGCTGATTACGTCTCAAACGCCAGCGGCGCCGGCTTTCGATGAGAAGGCCATGATTGAGCTGATTAAAAAGCACTCTACGAAAGCCATTGAGGTGACCGCAGCGCCAGACGTGGAGCCTATCCGCATCGAAGGTGCTCACCCTGCCCTTGAACGCGTCGTGACGTGGTTGTCTACCAGAACCAACGTCTACCTTGTTGGCCCTGCCGGCAGTGGCAAGACCACACTGGCCGAGCAAGCGGCCAAAGCCCTAGACCTCCCTTTCTATTCGTCTGGCGCGATCATGGCCAGTTATGAGCTAACCGGATTCCGCGACGCCCATGGCAAATATACGCCCTCACCCCTGCGCACGGCGTTTGAGCACGGCGGCGTATTTCTGCTGGATGAGATAGACGCCTGCAGCGCCAAGGCGCTGGTGTGCTTTAACATGCTGCTGGCGAACAATTCGTTTACCTTCCCTGATGGCATGGTAAAGAAGAGTAAAGATTTCGTGGTGGTAGCGGGTGCTAACACTGCAGGCACGGGCGCCAACCGTCAGTATATTGGTCGCAACCCACTAGACGGCGCCAGCCTTAATCGTTTTGTTCAGATTGAGATTAATTACTGCAAGCGCCTTGAGCTGCGCTTGGCTGAGTCTGAATACGTCGCACACGGCGGCAAAGATATAGACCTGCTGAAAACATGGGTGGCGCTGGTGGTGCGAGTACGCCGCCAGCTGGAAGACATGAAATCCACGGCCATAATCAGCCCACGCGCCTCAATTTTCGGCGCCCGTGGATTGGCCAAAGGGCTGACCATGGACACCATGGCCAAAGAGCTGCTTACCTGCACACTGTCTGCAGATCAAAAAGCACGGTTAGACGTTTAAACGCTACCACACCAGACCACACCAACGAGGGAACAGATCATGAAGATATACGCTGAGCGCTTCGACTCTATTACGGCTTTCGCTGCTCACCTTGCACCCCACACTGGCCGCGAGGGTAAGTACGGCAACTCATCCGAAGAGACAAGAGCCACATCATGGGCGCTGGGCATGGACTGGAGCCAAGCGCTGACCATGGCCAAACGTGGCGGCGATTGGCCGGAAGGTGCCGCTGAGCTGCAGTCTATCGACACTGCAGCAGCCACCAAAGATATGGCCACCATGATTGCACCTGAATTGGTCAATGACGTCGTGGGGGGAGCCATAGACGTGCCTGAATACCTGATCGGTGCACCTGAGTGTTTTCTACGGATGGATGAGGAAGCCGAACAACCACGCTCAATGATTCGGCTGGCCGCCTGTGTTGGCGCTACCGCCGATACCTCTGGGCACCATATGCTAAACCGCGGGCGCGCCATACTGGCCGCTGTAGACGCCTACGAGCTGCAGGGATACACCGTGGAGCTAACCGCGTTCATGGTCTGTCATCGAAAGGGCAGAATGCTATACACAGCTGAAATTGTACTGAAACAAGCGGGCATACCATGGGACTCCAGTTCCGTGGCGTTCGGACTGGCGCACCCTGCCTTTAGTCGCAGACTAGGATTCAAAGCGCTGGAGATACACCCTGACGCCGCATGGCTGAGCGCTGAAAGTTACGGAAACGGCAACATGGAGAAACCGGAAGGGTTCGATATTTATTTCAATTACGTAACAAGCGGTCGGGGCTTCACCTCACCAGACGAGGCCATAGACACAGTAAAGCGCACCATAAGAGAACAGACAGACACACAGCTGTAAAACCACACCTTACAGGGGCGTTTAAACGTCCCTTAGACTATCCCCGGAGCAGACCTTATGACGTATGACTTGATAGCCTTGATTGCCGCTGCTGGTGCCTTGTGTGCGCTGGTGGCCTATATGGACTGGCGCGAGCACAAAGCAGCCATAGCCGAACGTGACAAAGCCGCCTATGAAGCGCGCCAGCGCCGTGGCCTCCTAACCCTGCCCTACCTCACACCCACCAGCGCAAAACGCCGCCACGGATGCCACACGCCGCAGAGTGGCGCGGTATTCATGCGTGACTTTTCAAAACGACTGCAAAAAGGGAACTAATCATGGACTCACTCACCAAAAATAGGCGCACCACAATGAAAGAGCAATTCAAGATAGCCACCAGTACAGCCCCCGCCACATTGGTTTTTGACCCTATGAACGAATACGGGGACACCGATCGCAGACAGTTGCTTGACGCCTGTGGATACCTCCCACAATGGGCGCTGCAGCGCAATAAAGGTGAGGGCATGGCAGAGGCAATCGAACGTCAATACGTCTTTTACGCTGGCCAGATGACGGGAGGGACAGTCACCCAAGAGGGCACCTATACATACCCGGGCGACCCTGACCTGCACCCTTACGTCGCTATACGCCCTGCAGGGGATGAGGGCACGATGTATATATACCCTCATGCCATAGTGGCCATAACACACCCGGATAGGCCGGCATGGGTGAGCCGGTGTGACTGAGTAACTAACCCCCCATGAGGTGCTGTTTAAACAGTATCTCATGGTCTTCTTTACCCTCCGCCCTATCCCATACCAGCTCATCCACAGTACCCTCACCGATCAGCGTTTTGACCCTCACCTTGTGCTTCTGCCCACGACGCCAGATACGGGCAATGGTCTGCATACGGGCGTCGCGCGACCATATAGGTCCAAGCCATAGCATATCCGCCCCACCTTCATACAGATTAAGGCCGTGCCCTGCCGATTTCGGGTGCAATAAAAGCACTTCCCTTTCGCCGTCATTCCATTCCGCCATGGTTTTGTCGTTCAGCTCAGACCCCGGAAACAGCTCAAGCAAACGCTCAAGGTCTGCTGCAAACCAATAGCAGACAATCACAGCCCCCCCGCGCGCCAAGATAGATGAAATCTCTATACGCGCGCGCTCAAGTTTGTAATCGCTCAGATACACGGCCTCGCCCCGCTGCCCCTCGTCGGTTCTGGACTGGTAAAGGAAGCCACTGGCACACTGCTGCAACTTGTTGGAGAGGATAGCCGCCGTATCGGCGGTGACGGTAACACCGGTCGTGCCCAACTCGACAGCCAGACTGCGGCGAAGCTCGTCGTACTGGAGACGAAGGGCAGGGGGGAGGGGGACGTATACCCGTTCATCGGACAGCTGGGGGAGCTGGTCGCGGTAGTCCGGCATGGTGTAAACAACGTCCTGTATTTTACCGGCTATCTTCTTAGCGGCCCAAGCGTACATTTCCCAATTATATTCATTGTAATCAGTAGGATAGAAATACTTACGCAAATACCCGTCCTTCCGGGTGCCGAGGCGTTCACCCCCATCTACTATCAGCATCTGACCAAAAAGCCCCGTCCAGTCCTCAGATACCGGCGTACCAGTCATGCCGACGCGCCAAACGAAGTCCTTTAAACGCGGACGTATGGCCTTGAACTGCGCCCCGCCTGTATTTTTTAACTTGGTCAGCTCGTCAATTACTAGGCCGTCAAACATTTCTTTGGCCTTAAATTCCCGAAACAACCACGGCAAATTCTCGAAATTGATGCACACCACCTGCGCAGACGACCTCAGCGCGGACACTCTACGACCGGCGTTACTGCCCGACGCATCGGCCACCTCAACGATGCCTTTGAGCTGCGCCCACTTGTCG
>Ga0136588_1000433_pt1 | contig 15414 bp, 15 predicted proteins | sample AntRauMFilla1564_FD_104782 | JGI IMG/M metagenome (GOLD analysis project Ga0136588, IMG submission 104782) | Saline lake microbial communities from Rauer Islands, Antarctica - Metagenome Filla 1 #564 | ecosystem: Environmental > Aquatic > Non-marine Saline and Alkaline > Saline | place... | reverse complement strand
TGCAATTGCTGCCTTTCCAGTAATATTAACCACCATTTCTTTCGTAGAATAAGGCGCAGTAATTGCTACTTTTTGAAAACTATTTGAACCAAGATTAGGAATATTTACAAGTTCTATGGGATTACCACTTGCATTGTATAATAGAACATTGGACCCATCGGTATCCACATTAAGAAAATTTATTTCAGCAACACGAACCGAGTTAGTAAATGTAAATATAAATTGACCACCTGCGTTGGCTTTTGGAATTGCTGCATTGTTATCTTCAGATATAATTAGTATCTTGCTTAAATCTACTATATTTTCCCCAACACTTCCTGGTGCACCACCTAAACCAACTCCTGGACCGGGAGGTGTAGCACCATTGTTAGGAGTACCTAAATAAGTATCCCCAGAAGTTGGAATAGATGCATTAAATATCATTGCCGAGTTTGTTCCAGGTAATGATGATGTTACTATACCATCTGAAAATACTATGTCGCTTACAGCACTATTAGTACCATCAGAGAATGAATTCCAGTTCTCGCATGTTAATTCTACACATGGTATAGCAGGGTTTTTACATTGTCTATAAATAACATGTGCAATTGCAGCATCATTTTGGAGTTGTATAGTTAATTTTCGCACATTATCACCAACTAAAGTTACTACTTGGAAACTGTTTGTTCCTAATGGCAACGCGCTTGTATTATAAATAATTGTATTTGAAATATCATAAGTGTTAATATTAGATGAAGAAGTTACATTTATTAAATGTATTTCACTAATACTTATTGTTTCATTAAATTCAAATTTAACCAAACCTCCTGAAGGATTAGAAACAGGATCTAGTGGTGTCGGTGGATTTGCACTGATTATAAGTGTTTTCATTTGTGGAATAACATTTGTACTACCAGCCGCACCCACACCAGGACCACCACTAGATGTATTCGGAGTACCTAACGCTTCTTGGCCAACTGTAGGTGAAGATGAATCAAATATCATTAATGGATTAGATGCACTATCAGTAGTTAATGTAAAACCGGGAAAAACTAAAACCGTGTCACCACTATCATATTGGTCAAAATGTATATCTATTATATCAGCACATGGTACAGGAGTATTTGTTGGAAGAACAGTGCATCCAGTACATCCGAGAGGTCCACCTCCTATAGATGGTACTGAAAAACTACAAGATCCGTCTATATTCAAAGACATTAAAATTGAAATAAGAATACTATATAATTAGGTATTATATAATTTTCGAGTAAATGCGACATTTAACAAATCCTGAAACAATATCCACTTTGATAAAAAATGACCCGGTTTTAAACAAAATAATGCCGAATACTTTTCCTCATATGGAAAAATCTAAGTTTGCTTTGATTATAGATGCTGTATTGGAACAAGTATATAAATATAATTACACATTGGAGTTTCGTGAAAAACTATATGATAAACTAGGTGTAGGATTTGGCCCTGTAGATATGTTGGTATATCTAAATCCTATGGAAAGCAGAAAAATATCCATTGTCAAAAAAGTATGTCATGTGTGTAAAGATACACTAAATTTAAATAATTCTACTTATGATCAACATACTATGAACATGATTAACAATTTGGCCAAAATACAAGAAATTGATGAACATACCGTTATTAATATGAAACTATATACATTAGTTGATCTAGATATTCTACCAAGCAAACCAGAATATTTGCATGCAATTAAAAAGGTCTATAAATTAGACGATCTTGATTATGAAAAAATGCAAATAATGGCCAAAAAATGGTCTCCTTACAGATCTATTGTCGCCTGGCATTTATGGAGATTTACAACTTAAATTAGTTTTTTTAAAACGTTTTAAAAAAACATTATATATATAAAAATGAAACGATCATACGAATATATAGATATGAATATCCATAAAGTAGCGGTTTTTGAACACGATGAATGTGGTAAACATTTAGAAGGTTTAAATGTATTGCCGGAAAGACCTGCAAGAACAGAAACCATCAGTGAAGCACTACACAATGCACCATTTATTGAATTTTTGGAATTCATATCTCCTAAACCTGTAACTAAAGAAGATTTATTGAGTATTCATAGTGTAGATCATATAGATAATGTAAATGAACATATCCAAACAGCCACTGATATTGGTGGTAGTTATATGGTAAACAAAGATTCAGATGTGATAGTTACCGAAGGATCCGATTCAGCGGCAGCCCATGCTGCAGGAGCAATGCGCGACGCTGTTAAACTAGTATATAGTGAATCACCTATTAATAAAGTATTCTGTAATGTAAGACCACCTGGACATCATGCACATAGACATAAAGCCTCAGGATTTTGCTTATATAATAATGTTTGGTTCGGTGCTATGGAAGCTCGAAAACTATTAGAAAATAAAGGTATTGCATCACCTAGAGTAGCCATTATAGATTGGGATTTACACCACGGTGATGGCACCCAACACTTTGTACTGAATAACACTGAATTATCTACATTCTTTGTTAGTATACACCAGTCATACAATTCTCAGTTCCCAATGACTGGTAAGGAATGTAAAAAAATAAGAGACAATACTATATCTATTAATCATAATATTATACCTGGTGGAGGTGATATAGAAATTCAAGAATATTTTGACACTCTTATACCCGAATTACGTGAATGGAAGCCAGATATTATCTTTATTAGTTGTGGATTTGATGCCCATAAGCTAGACACTATCGGACATTTAAACTACTCTAGTAAACTTTATGGATTCATGACTAGAAAACTAGTTTCAGTAGCAGATGACTTATGTAATGGACGTATTATTTCGGTACTTGAAGGTGGATATAATTTGCAAGCACTGCGAGAATCATCTCTTGAACATGTAGGAGCATTAATTGGTATTTAAAAAAAATTATATTATTGCAACCCTGTTGTAGTTTGCGTAACCGTTTGAACGAGCCCAGTTTAAAAATCCGACTTTTTTGTGTTTAATTGCACAAGACATTAACGGATACTTCCCATATACCCAGACATTATTAGTAATAGCTTTTACTAGTTCATCAATCTTTCCAATTTCAAGTAAATCATCGTAACGGACATATCGTATAGTAATCTCTTTTTGTAATGGTGTAAATACACGATTACACATACTCATACTAAAATTCGTTAATCCGTGTTTCATTCGCATATACACATATGTTAAACCTCCTAATTCAAACAATATATCATCTTGTGTATACGAATGATTCAAATATTGTTTGATTATATACCAAATATCTTTGCAACCAAATACTTGAAAAATTGGCAACGCTTCAGTTTTGGTCAATTCTCTTGAACAATCGACCATTTGGTTTTGTTGTAAACAAAAGTCTGTTATTAAAAACAGGTTATATCCTAAACTATAATCAGTTTTTGCAAAAATTGATTTTTTATGGTAAAACAAGATGATTGCTCAAGTTTTCAAAATAGATCTCAAAAAGTCACCCGTGAGAACGGTTGTTAAACATGCCCAATATATTATGTTAGCATCTAAGCTCGGTGATTCTATTGTTGATGCAACTATTAGAAATGATCTTAAAGGCTACAAGATTTATCCAAGAAACTGGCAAGTTGATAAAACAGCCGAAGAGATTGAAAAGATTGTAAATGATCCCATGACTATGCTAGCTGGAGAAAGTAATATTAATCCAAACCCGGCGGGAACTAAGAAAACGGTCGTTACCATGTATAGTATTCCCAAAAGTATGAAAAGTAAGTCTAGTATTTTAAAAGACGCGTATAGCCTTCAATATGTACAAGAAATAACTATGCATCATAATAAACCAGATGTTGTTATTTGGGAAGGATGGTCAACATGGAATTTTCACAATCGTAATATGCTAAAAGGTTTCGGTAGTATTCCTGGATATCCATCTGATGCGGATAACAATTTTCCCCTACCACATCAGGTATATAAAGCCAAGCGTCTTAGAGAAAAAAAGCGCAAAAAACAACTTGCAAATCCTACACCACGAATTACAATACCTACATACGTACCGCAAGATAATTCGTCAATGCCACATGGTGAGCTTGATATTTATCCCGAGAAGGAAAAGCTTGCAGAAGATACAAATACCGGATTATCTCGATGGGTTGTTACAACATATGGTAAAGGTGATGAAGTAGTTACAACTGATGTCACTGTTGATGCTCAAGGAGACGTCAAAAAAGTAAATAGTATTGTGGTTTCAAGCAATAATGATAATAATGCTATCGAGATTGATGGTAATGACAATAATGCCAAACCTACTATCAGAGTAAAGGTTGCTGGAAACTATCGTGAAGATTTCTTCTATGCATACAAAGCAGTACAAACTACATATGGACAAATGCCCGCTATTGCAAAATTACGGATTCCATCAGATTCAAACATTATGGTTTCTAAATTCGAAACTAAAGCCCGCTCCAATAAGGCATTGGTGGAAGCTATTTGGGAATTTGAATTATCTCACGGTGCTATTACATATACAGATTATCATAGATCAGCAGTATCATGTGTATATCAAAATAAAAGCATTACATACATTGTAGGTGAATGGGTAGAACTTGATCGTATTGATGAAGTTGGAATGGTAGAAATGTCTGATGAACGCGATGCATGCGCGCCTGGTATCCACTGGTGTTTTAGTCAGGAAGACGCTTTAAGATTTCACTTTATGCCAGTTGATCATATAACTAACGCTGATATCTTTGAAGATCCGGAAGAAACCATAATACCTAAGGGCAAGGAGGAACTATACTAATATTTTTTATATCTAAAAATATAACCATAGTAGTATAGACTATTTCACGGTTTTTTCTGAGAAAACGTCAATGAATATATATGAACAGAAAAAGGCCAAATTCATAAATAAACATATATCGGTTATTAATAAACTAAATAGACCAGCTCCTCCATCGTATGCACAAATAGTGGGCCAAAATACCCATTATGGTAAACTTTGCAAATTATCGAATCAAATTACCAATTTTAAAGAATTAGTATTCGATATGCTTCAAGAATACAAATTTAAACAATGTTCTACCTATAGATTATTATTATCCAAGTGGGGGTATGATGAGAATGGTTCCAGTAACTTACCATTTTTAAAACTCGAACCAAAAAAGATAAAATTACAATACTATTCAGATGCATTTGAATATCTATCAACACTGAATTTAGTAGAATTCTTATCAGAATCAATTAAAAATGGTGATCTATCTGAAGATTTTATCTTCAGTTTGGAGACCGCTATTTAGAAAAATTAACACTTATATCTCCAGATTTCATCATTGATATATATTCTTTAAGATTTTTTCTATTTTTGCGAAATGATAATGAAAGATGCTTTTTTGGTATATATTGCTTCCTAGTTGATAAATATATAAAATTAGTATTAAATTGTTCTTCTATTCCTTTGTACATAAGCTTTACATTAGTTATTCTTTTTTTTTAATTTCTCTGGCAATTTCTCTTTTGATTCCTCGAACTACTTGACGCTTATGTAGTGCGTATGTTAAAAACTCGTCATTATCAATTTGTTGATTACCATCCGTATCTATTTGATCAAATTTGTCAACTGTAATCTCATGTAACAAACTTTCAAGTGTCTTATTGGCCGCTTCAACAGTATCACCAGTCATAAGAATTTGATCAATAACGTTCTTTGCGTTTTTGTTAAATTTCTCCAACTTCTCGTTTTCAACTCTCATTTGTCCAATCAATACCGATTGTTCTGTATTATTATTCGCTTGAGTTGCTAGTTGTAAATGTAAAGTCTTAAGCTTTGAACTATATTCTGTATTCAGATCAGTATATTCAGTATTTCTCTTTTTAAGATCGTTATTCGTATTCGTTAATCCTTGTTCAATAATTACCAATTTCCCTATTTCATCATGTAGGTGTTGTATCTGTACTCGAAATTTATTTAAAAGTGCTTCAACTCCTAATGAATCTATAAGAACTGCTAACGCGCATATAAGCATAACTGCTGCAACAATATATTTTACAATGTCTACATTACATGGCACCTTCGTAAATACTAAGATAGCTCCTATGGCTGTTAAAAATCCGGCAATCATTTTAATAATTCTCCAGGCACTTCTTCCGACAAATTCCATTGTAGCACAAACCATGATTACAATAGAAAGTCTATACTAAAGATATTTTTTATATTTAATTCGGAATTTAAATCCATTTACTATGGAAAGAGTAAATGTTTACAATCTTATCGACGGTGAGCGTGATTACCAAGATGCTCAAGCAAAACAATGGAACCATAAAGGAACACCTTCAGTAGAAGCTGAAATTTTACTTATTGAAGAATATGCTTCTAAACTAAGAACTGCTTGGGCAACTACTTCAGGAAATGAGCCGTTAGACATTATTCGTAAGATTGCTGGAGTATCAACTCGATGTTTGGAAAATCATGGTTCTGATGAAAATGCTCGTTAAAAAATAATTAGTAAAATTCTAATCCAATAATTCCAAATGTCTTACCTTCATAGTGGTCATGCATATGTTGTATTTCCCATGTGGATTTATAAAGTTGATATGCTTCTTTATCAGATTCTGTATGAGGTGCACATTTTTCGAATCCACTTGAAGTGATAAAATTCTCAAGACTATCATAATAAACAACATTGGTTAAAGTTTTTTGTATACGGCAGTTCTTGTTATAGAAACAGAAATTATATCCTACCCATTTTTGTAATCCATGGAATCTATCTTTATCTCCTACTACTCCTAGTATAGTTTGTTTACCTAAGCATATTTGCTCAAACCATGTATCGTCAACATCACTCTTAATATCAAATGTACATTTTTTAACGATATAATTTGTTACTAATACAAAATTATAAAACATACCTATAAGAACAAATAGTACAAAACTTTGTTCATACACAAATTCTAACAAGTACATAATTTGTTCATACACAAATTCTAACAAGTACATAATGGTAGACATTTATTACCATGATATAAATCAATTTTTTATTTTTTCAAAAAATGAATTTTTATATTTTTATTTCTTTTTTTTAGTTGCTTTTTTTACCACTTTTTTGGCTTTAACAGGAGTAATGGGAGGTGATGCAACGTCAACTACAGGGCTTGATTTGGGAGATTCACCCGTACTTAACCCCAATTCAGCAATTCTATTTTTAGTAATTTGCATAGTGGCTCTACGTGTTATAGGAAGTGTCATCTCATTTATCTTCCAAATTTCAACAATTTTAGATCCTTTTTTATTACTCATTTCACGTATAAGCTTGTAGGGAGATTTCCCGTCCAACAGCTCTTTTTTCGCCATTTCAATAGGACAAGTATACCCGGTAACATCCGTAAAACATGGTGCACCATTTTCAATCTCAGTTATTCTAATACCAACCGCCTCAGTCATTTCTTCCAAAGTCATGATCTGTGATGATGTTCTATCATTATCAGGAACTATATATATTGTGCAGTGATGTTCATCTGATAAATCTATATCTAATGTTTGATTAGCAAATTTAATTGATTTACTTTCTAAATCTCTATAATCTTCAATCTCGTCTGACCCAAACTCAATACTTTCTTCCTCTTCTTCGATATCTTCTTCGTCAAAATCATCTTCTACCCCAATATCATCTTCAGTTTGGTCGTCCATTGGTTTACAAACTTTTATTATAAAAAGTCACTATATACGTAATGTCTATATTGTTTAATATATATTAAACGTACATCAATTTTCTTATATAGTGACTTTTTATCATAACAGTCTCCAAACAAAAACCTATGACTGACCAGATTAAAACACAATACCATCCTATTTTAGTTACTATGTATTTTTGGTATACATGGTTTCTTGTTCGACATAATTCAAATAAACAAGCTTTACAAATTCTTATTGGTACATGGGCGCCTCTTTGGGTAATCAAAATGATTGTCCGTTTGTATGAAATGAACCAGATAGATGATGATTATGATAGTCAACTAAGTATTGATCATATTGAATATGTAGTAAAAAAAACTCGAACTATTGATGATAAAGACGTTATTCATAGACATTATTATGATATTACTGAAAGATCATTATGGTACTTTTATTTTATAGGGGACTGTTATAATGAATATATAGATTATGCTAGCGGCTTGATACTACTTGGTTTGGAAAATAACGAATGTGATGCCACAGAAAACGAAATAGAAGTTAAATATACTGGACAAGTGGATGATGATTTTTGTATGTTACATTTAATTTTAAGACAAAATGACAAATATACGATGAGCATCAACGAGCAACCTGAAATAGAGCATAATGTTAAGTTTAATACGATCGAGTTTGTAAACATATAGTAGATCTATTCCATATATAAAAGCCTATTATTAATTTACTTTTTTTTGATAGCTGATAGTAATAAGGCACTATCTTAAGAAACGCCCGTTCAGATATTTAATTACCTTTCCATTTAAATATATATTATATATTATCCATAGAAAATTGAAACAGTAATCTTCAAGAATCAATGACGACCGCTGTATCTAGTATTGATTATATTACTCAGACAAAAACCAATCCTAATGTTAAAAAGTTAGAACAATTTCTATCAGATGAGAGTATTAAGGTTGAAACTAAGAGCCCTTACTCAAACATCTCAGATCAAGGCATGGGAAGAATATTTAGAATTCCTTTTAAAAAATCTATGGAATCTAATGATACCGGACATGCTAAATCTTATGAAGAACTTATACAAATGACATCCACATATAATACATACCGTACACGTAGCACTAAAACAAAGATGGACATATTCTTTGAATTATTAGAAGCGTGTCGAATTTCCGGTGCTGTTACTAATTTTTCAGAAAAACAATATTTTACTATTCAAGGAAAGCAAGTTGTACGTAATTATGATGATATCGATAACAACCCTACAATAACCGGCAGACCGCCTACTCTTGAAGATATCGATGAAGATCAAGATATTTACGATGAAGTATACGTTGATGATGATGAAGATGATGCTTCACCATTCGCTGAAATCGACGAATATAGTTCTGATGAATCAGAAGAAAAATCACCTGAACTCGGAGTTGGTGCAGCTACAGCCGGTGAAGTTATCAAAGACGATGATGAAGATGATGATGACGATAAGTTTGATAAAGAAGTAACACATACAGGAATTATGTTTGATTTTGACATATTCCAAGCTACAAGCGAAAGACAATTTCGTGAAACACATTATTATCAATTTATTTACGATTTGATAGGTATGATCGGTCAAGTTCTGGACTGGGGCGAAGAAGCAAAACTTAATGATGGTGTTGTTGACGTTTGGTCAGCATTTACTATTAAACCCGATGTAGTACCAGTTGCTCATCCTGAATATGGTGACTGTTTTAAAGATGGCTTCCATCTACTCATTCCGGGAATTCAAGTTACTAAAAATGTTAAAAAATATTTGATTCATCAAGTAAACGAAAGAGGTATTTTACAAGATGCTTTTAGAGGTTGCAATTTTCTTAACCCTTTAAATACTCTTTTAGATCCTAATAGTAGAAGTGTACCAGTATTATTCCTCGGAAACGCTAAACGTGGTAAACAACCATACCTTTTTAATCGCATCTATCACGTAGGTTTGAGATTAAATAATAGTATGCCCATTGTGAAACTTTGTGATGATTTTGATCCATTACCAAATGTGGGTATCACCAAAAAGGTACCTGACCCTAGAGATCGACGCAAAAAAATAGAAGTTAAACAAAACCAAAGTTATCGATATAATCTTTGTCATGAACTTAGTTTAGTTTACGAATCTCCTGGAGGTTTGATTAAAAAAAATAAATACGAATGTTTACCCTCTCTTAAATCAGATATTGAAGCATTCTGCGAAAGACGTGGTCACGGTATTTTACAAGATAGTGAACTACGAGAAACCGCTAATCGCGTTACCGAATTATCCGTTCGTAACTCAGAAGCCGGATATTTACAACAAGTATTAAATATTATCTCACCAGAACGTGTTAAAGAATATGGTGCATGGAAAGCTGTTATTCTTGTCCTCGCTAGACGCAACCCAGATTATAAACCACTCGCAGCTTGGTTTAGTCAACGTTTCCCATCATCGTACGCTAATAACGCGATTGGTGTTATTGATAGCCTATTCGATTGGGTTGCAAAAAATTCACCAGACGAAAATGACGAACAAACTAAAAGAGTTCGTAGTCTTGGTACATTGTATCATTGGGCTAAAACTGATAATCCAGATAAATTTCACGAAATTCAAAATCACAATGCATTTATGAAATTACAAAACTTTATCATGAAAAATGATGGTGCACTAAATGACGCTAATATGGCTAAAGTCCTTTGGACTATGTTTAAAAACAAATTCGTATTCGCTATCAACCCACTCGCCCAAACTAGAGCAAAACAAGGCGAATGGTACGAATTTGTATTACCTTCAGATAATTTAGGCCGCAATAAATCAGCTATATACAAATATCGTAAAGAATTATATCCTTACACACTCGATTCTTATATTAACGAAAAATTACCCGAATTCATCGCACAAGTTCGCGAATGGGTTCAAGAAAAACGCGATGCTGAAGATGCTGATGAAGATTGGCAAAAATATTATGACGGCGTTTACAAAAAATTAAAATTTACTTCTCAACAATTAGGTAATGCCGGCAAATCTACCGCTATTATCTCTAAATGTGAAAATGAATTCCTCGATCGCGGTTTTATTGAACAATTAGATACTAATAAACACGTTATCGGCGTTGGTAATGGCGTACTTCGTTTATACCCCGCTACCGAACTCATTCAACAATATCATGATATACCTATTTCTAGATATACTGATTGCGCTTATATTCCATTCGATATGGGTAATCCTTATATCGCTGAAACTCTCGCAGCTATTAAAGACCTTTTCGCTAACGAATATGGACCCGAAAATGACGCTTTCGAATTTACTATGATGTATCTCGCTTCAACTCTCGATGGTAGAGCAAAAGTACCACTTCTATTCGTTTGGCTAGGCGAAGGTTCTAATGGTAAATCATTCCTTTTAGAATTACATATTAATACTCTCGGTCTTGTTCCCGCTAATGGATACGGCGCAAAACTTCCAGTCGAATTTTTAACCGTACATCGCCCTTCCGCTAATGCATCTAATCCGGCAATGATGATGCTCAAATCCGCACGATTCGTTTACTTCTCTGAATCCGAAAAAGGAGATATTCTACGTATGGGTAATATTAAAGAAATTACTAGTGAAACTCTCTCTTCTCGTAATCATCATGAATCTCAATCCAATTTTAAAGCTAACTGTCACTTCGTGTTCGCTAGTAATCATGATCCTAGAGTCGCCGGATCAGACCACGGCACATGGCGCAGAATTATCGTTTACCGATTTAAAATGAAGTTCGTACCTATTCCCGATCCAAACAATTGGCAAGAACGTAAACAAGATGCTAAATGGGTAGACTTCGCACCAACTAGTCAACATTATCGTCAAGCTTATATGGCCATTCTTGTCCATTATTACGAGAAATACAGAGATGTTTACAATTCTAATTTACATCGAATTTTAAAACCAACTATCGACCGCGAAACATCCGATTTCCGCAAAGAACAAGATACTATGCACAGATTCTTGGAAGAGAAAGTTATACACGTTGGTCCCGGAACTGAAGATGCTCCTACTGAAAAACTCGCACTCGGCATTGTTGCACGCGCATACATCAAATGGTATCAAAACGAAATCGACGATGTTAAAATCACCGAAACTGACATTAAGAAAGAACTTAAGAACTCTAAGCTTAAAAGACATATTGAAGAACAATTTAAGAAATTCACCCTTGTGGAACACGTCGTGTTGGAAATTAACCAATTCTGGGATAAAAAAACCAAATCAGTGGTCGATAGTAGTCAGAAAAAAGGTGATGATGAACCACAAGACGCTAAAGATGTCGATTGGTCTGATAATGATCCCAATGACGAATTAGAAGAAGCAAGTATTGAAGACGATCTAGATAAACATGTAGATTTATCAAAAGATAATATAGAAATCGTAGACGACCTCGATGAAGGATTCGAAGATGATCTATAAATTTAGTCAATTAAAATTATTTTTTTATATTTTAAAAAATTGATTTATTTTTCAAACATAACAAGAGTTAGATGTATCGCTTAGAATATGAAAAAATACATATTCCAAAAACCTTATTTTTATCTAAAAAAAAATATAAATATATTTCAATGGATTATATAGAGTCTGATCACCCTAAAAACCCATTACCAAAACAAATAAATGATGACTCTGAAAAAAATTGATTTATTTTTTTAAACAAACACCAAATGGATTCCAAATGTTATAAATGTGATATTGTACTTCCACATTTTCCACTTATGTGTGATATGTGCGGTCTTAAGATGTGTTTAAGATGTTGTGACAACGATTTTGATATTCCTATATGTGAAATATGTATCGATATTCAAAAAGCTAATTTGATAGCATCCGAACGAGTAAAATGTATCCACCCAGGATGTCAAAAATGGGCAACTATTTCTAGACCATGTATATCTGCAGAAACACCTGAACAAAGAGTTACAAAATATCAAACAAATTCAAAAAAAAAGAAAAAAGGAAAGAAATTAATTAATAAGCTTAAGGTATGTGGTTGTATGGCTAATTATTGCGATGAACATATTAATAAATGTAAAATTTGTGATAAAATATTGTGTTTAAATTGTGCAGATCATGAAATATGTTGGCAGGATGGTAAGCCTTGCGAATTCTGTATGAATATACTACCTAACAAAAATTTACATATTTGTGAAATTTGTGCAAAACCCTGCTGTGATATCTGCTCTAGTAAAAGCTATGGTGGACCTATCGACATATGGGGTGGATATTCCATGTGTAAAAGCCATAAAGAATTTTGTAATACGTGTAAGAGTGATAAATATAAAATAGAAAGATTTAAATGCCAAGTTCTAAATTGTAGAGATTATTCATGTATTCGAACATGCCAATTTGAATCTATTATTAATACAGATTCTAAAATATATGTTTGTCACTATCACACTGGAAGTTGCTCTATGTGTTTTAAAACATACCCATTAACTAATAACCAAAAATTCAAATTTAAAGACAGAAGTAATATTAATTGTTGTACTAATTGCTATATACCAATTCAAAAGGCGGTAAATTGTCTATTATTATGTCTTAGCCGTGGTAATATGTATATTCCTGGTGACATTTTGGATTATATAATTAAACTTATAGTAGTTGATCAAATAGTATAGCTATCTGAAATATAACTATCATGCAATCGGGGCAACCCGTCTTTATTTTTTGGCGTCGGTTCAATTGTATCATCCATCATAAGTTGTTGTTTTTTGTATAACTTTGCATCTATAATAATTTCAGCCTTTATACTATCCGGTGATCCTCCTTTTACAGCATATTTACTTATTAAATCATTAATATCATAATATTCTTCAGTTCCTAGAAGTATCTGTATAGCTTGTGAAAACTCATCTAGTCCTGCCACTATTATTTTAGTTATGTTTTGATCAACATAATTGATTTCATTTTCAACCAGTCTTCTCTCATTCTCTACACTTTCTAGACATTCTTCACAATTTTGTAGCTGAGTAATAAGACATTCACGTTCCATTACTAATGAATTGTAATTTGTATTAAGATTTCCTAATTTTATCGTAAGGACATCTATGGAATCACTCATCTTTGGTTTAATATCTACATCAGGCCATTCAAATTCAGACCAACATTCACTTGTTTCTGTTGACTCACTCGATTCAATAGATTCACTAGTTTCATTAACCTCATAATATTCCGATTCTAAATGAACCTCACCACAATCATCACATTCTTCACTTATCGACTCCAAATCTGGCATTTTCTCATTAGTAAGAGCATTTGTTAGTTCTTTCCAACTCATTTTATTCGGTTCAGTCCACGGTTTCATAGATCTACCTTCTATCCACATCTGAAATTCATTGGCACAAGGACACTCGTCTACAGCCGTTATATCCATTCCACAATATGTGCATGTTTTATTATATGTGGTTTTTGGTTCTTCAGTTATTACTTGTTTATGTAAACTTTGGATTTTTTGTATAAATTTTTCTCTTGCATTAAGAGGTTTTGTAGTTACAGTAGATGTCTTTTCAGCCTTCGATGGGTAATAGTATTCTTCAGAGGAATCGTCCCATTCACTACTTGATGACATTTTAATTTTAACGTGTATATTATATCAAAATAAAAAATAAAGTAAATTTTTTTATATAGAGATATCCGTATACGAAATCTTCTCTTCTTCTATTTCAAATCCTTTCTCTAAATAGTCCGCATTTCTCTCACGCTTTTGCGAAACTAGCGATGTATTGCAATCTCTTACATCCACCCAAATTCGCGGAATCGTCACATCCCCATCCGCACGTGTTAGACGTCCTGTCACTTGTTTCATACCATGACGCCTAGGAGTTAATTGAATACCTCGAGTCATTTTACCTATAGACATCCCTTTACTTCCATATTGATATGTTGTTAGTATAATTCGCGATTGATCAACCGCCGTTTGTACATCAGCATTAGATGATCCTCCCATTAGGTCCTTAATCTGATCTTTATCTTCCGGGACTAATGGATCTAATCCTAACGATTCTCGAATTTTCTCCGCAAAATCTATAAGAACCGACCTTTTTTCGCCAAATACATATATACAATGACCTTCATCATAATAATCAGATATTATATCTATTATCATCTTATTTCTATACGGATCTTCTACAAATTGCTCAGCCATCCATGCACATACTGTCATATCAGTAGTCTCACTTACCAGCTGTTTTGTATGTTCTTCCGGACCATAATAATTAATCGCCCTTATCGTAAAATCCCATTCTAAATCATCAACCGTAAATCCCGGTATTTCTGTCGCATATATTAGCGGACCTACATGCATTTGATATATCGGATCCCAATCATTCAAATTATCCTCTGGTGTTGCCGTTAAACCTAATGAATATTTAAAATTCGTATCCCAAAATAACATACGACGCTTCTCTGACAAATACTCAGGTATCTCATCATATATTACTAAGCCAAATTCTTTAAAATATTTATCCCGACTTAATACCCGTTTCTCAGGCGCAGACTTATCAGACTTTTTCTTCTTCGGTGTAAAATCAAAATTCAGTCGCATTGCACTATTTATTACCATTATTACTACATCCCCATCTACCCTTTTTCCTGTACAATAATACCCTACTTTTATGTTCGGATAATTTTTTAGCATCTTTTCCCATTCTTCCAAACCACGCGAATTATGGGCTACTACTAACGTTTTCACACCTAACGTTCTTATTATTCCCCCAGCCGTATAGGTCTTACCTCTA
>Ga0136588_1000432_pt1 | contig 15417 bp, 39 predicted proteins | sample AntRauMFilla1564_FD_104782 | JGI IMG/M metagenome (GOLD analysis project Ga0136588, IMG submission 104782) | Saline lake microbial communities from Rauer Islands, Antarctica - Metagenome Filla 1 #564 | ecosystem: Environmental > Aquatic > Non-marine Saline and Alkaline > Saline | place... | reverse complement strand
TTCTAACTGTGATATGTATTGTTTAATGTGCTCCCACTCTTCTAAATTTTTATTGATTTCTTCAAGATTTAATATATCTTCCTTCACTTGCTCACTTGTAATCTTAGGTGTGCTTAGTGCTTGTTTAACAATTATTATTTCAATAGTACCAACTTCAATATAAAAGTCATTTTGTATTAATTTATTTAATTGGTCTAAAGTTAGTTTTGTAGCATCTTTAATATCTTTAAACCATTTAAAATTAAGTTGTAAATACCCAATGTCATTTTTAGATATAGTTCTTTTTACTATAAATCTTACTTCCAATTCCTTATTCATCTTGTGCCTCCATATCTCGTATTAATAATATATTATTCCATGTTTTCCCATTTTTAATGTTTCTTATTGTTTCTGAAGTTACATTGAATTTTTTTGCTAATATCCCATTTTTAACTTGTAAGTTTTGTTTAATAAATATAACGTTTCCTTTTGTTAATTTTGCTGTAACTTTTTTTTGAGTGTTCATTTGGTTTGTAACCCACATTAAATTATCAATGTTGTTATCTAATTTTTTACCATTAATGTGGTCTATTTGTTTATAGTTGTTGATATTATCTATAAAACTTAACGCTACTAATCTGTGAACTGTTTTTGGTTTACTCGCTCCCTTTTTGCTTAATTGAACCATGTTGTACCCGCTACTACTTAATGATTGTTTTATAATTTTTCCCTTAGATATATAAGATGTATTTTTATTAAAAGAAAATCTTGTTATTACCCTATCTAAACTTTTGATTCTTCCTAAATTAGATACTTCATAAATTTCCTCATATCCTATAACAGCCTTCCAAATTTCACTCCCACATTTTGGACATTTCATATTCTTTCCTCATTTATCATTACCTTATTTTATAGTCTTAAATTCTTCCGATAAAATGCCCATTTTATCGGACGGCCTTACAAAAGGCTTTAAGCCATGTTCATTTTATATTTAATTTTTATCGTTACAATTACTCGTATCGCTTACTTCTTTTCTACCCAATTTGATAAGTAGTTTAGCCATTGCTTCGGTAAATTCTTGTTCATTATTAACAATGTTTGCAAGTTTAATAAAGTCTTTCATAGCCTCGATTCTACTTTTACTAATCTTATTTTCCAATCCCAGTCTCGTAGATTCTATTTTAGCTTCAATTATTTTTATCTTAATTTTAAGTGTCCTATTTTCTATGTTTAATGATACAATTTGAAGAAATACATATAGAGCAAGGCATAGAAACGGAATATAATATGATAAAACCATTTCTTTCCCTATTTCAAATCCAAATAAAATTAATAATCCTATTATACAAAACACGATTAAAATATTTGCTACTATCCTAACTACTTTTTTAATTTTTATCATTTATTTAACCTCCTTCGTTTTGTCTTCTATTTTATCCCACATATCTCTTTCTTCGTCTACCCATTTTCCCCATTCTTTGGGCGCAAACTTGTTTAAATCGTCTATTTGGGTCATCATGAATAAGTTTCTAAAGGTGCTCCATAGGTTTTCATAGAAAGTGAGTTGTGTTCTATCATCAAAGTATCCAACCATTTCTCCTAGTTCTTCGCTTAATCTTTTTGCTTTCGCCATTCTTTTTAACATCATATTGTCCCCTAAGGCGTATAACAACTCTCTGCTGTCAAACATCTTTATGACAATACCCTTTGTAATGCTGCACAATATATGGTCGCTAGGCATATCATCGTATTTTCCATAGTATTTCTCATAATGATTTTTAATGTTATTATCTTTTGATGCGAATATCCACAATACATCTTTCTTAGTTAATTTTTCCATTTTTATTCTCCTCCTATTTTTTACCATCGATAATTAATTGTAATCCGTGAAATCGCTTTGCTTTAATTCCCCACATTTCAAATTCTTTAATCTTCCAATCTCTATCGATATCCAAATATCCTATTTCATATTGCTTTATAAATCCAAATTTATCTTTATCATTTGTCTTAAGTCCTAAATGGAATCTTGTAATACTATTACATTCATCAACATAATATTTATTACCACCAAACATATTCAATATAGCGTTCATATGAATTGAGGATGGAGCGTAACCCATTATTAATCCACGCTCTATTATACTTGCCCTATATGCTAATAGTCTATCGTCACCCCATGTGCGGAGTATATTTGACTTTCTTTTATTACTATAGTTATAATATTTACATATGTCAAGTAAACATAATTTTCTTTCCTCGTAAGTTAAATATGTAAAGACATTGCTATGCTCCATATTAACACCCCACTATTCTTATGTAGGTCTCCCATCTCGATAGTACATTACATGTATCAGTACTTATAGGGACATTGATGTCCCCACCAATACAATAGAACCCGTCTGATTTAACAAGGTAATAGTTATTTTCCTCGTTAAATGAGTCCATATATTCATATTCATCCCCAAACTCCCCAGCAAATGATATAATTTTACCAAATCCAAATCTATTAATTACCTCACTGCCCAATAGTTCTTCATCACTATAATCACTTTTTGTAATAATAGCACAATCACCACCTGTAAGGTCTAATTTAGTAATATAATTATTTGCTTGATTGTCATTATAAAAGTCTAACACTCTTTTTACCGAAATATTATTAGTTTTAGAATAATCAATTCTACCAATAACAACATTATATTTAATTATAATATTTTCTTTATACATAATAGTCCTCACTTTCCCCATATGATAGTGCTATGTTTTTATAAAATAATATATATATTGTGCTTCCATTATTTTCAAATTTAAACAATGACTCATTGTCATTTACTACTCCAATAAACTCAGCATTTATGTTACTCATTTTTATTTTACGTTCATAAAAAACGTCTTTAAATATCTTTCTTCCAATTGATAATCTAACCTTAGTTTTCGTTCCAACCTTGATTTCTCCACCCATGGTAACACCTTCTCTCTAAATACATTATATCATATAATGTAAAAAAATAATACAATAGATTAAAATTTATTATTTTTTTTATATATCTTGTCTTGAGCATTTTTTATTCTATCATATGCTTCTTTCTTTATTTGTACCCAACCAAGAAATAAATAAACTTGTTTTCTAATCTCACCTATATGTAATTCTCTAACACTACCTAAATCCGAGTGCCACCAATATGACACACTAGGCATTTTTATCACTTTCCTTAAGTTTATTATTTATTTGTTTCCTACCACTATTCAACGATGATAGTGTAGTGAACTCTTTACCACAACCTAAACATCTTCTAATATTTTTACCATTAACTTTTATAACAATTGTCACATCATGTCTACAGTTTTTTTTATTCATAATTTATATTCTCCTTTAATTTTGTCAAGTTTATTTTGTTTTTACAATATGATAAGTTCTAAATTTCTTGCCAATAGTGTGTGATTTTTTTAAAAATGGGAACATAAAATAGCCTACGGTAACTATTTCCTATCCATACTTTTTTGTCTCTGTCGTAATACCAATTACTATGTCCGTAACAACCTTTTGATGGTTTAGATATAAAATCAAAATTAAAACTACAAAACTCATCATACTCTTCATATGAGTCGCATACAACCGCCTCAAATTCTGTATCCATACTAAGTTTAGTTTTTACTACATAATCTAATAATTGAGTTACTCTAAAATTTCTTTCAGATATTTTCTTCTTTTTTTCTTTAAATTTTAATAATTTAAACATATTATACCCCTCATTACTTTCTTAATTTCGCTCGTTGTTATTCTGTTTGTTGTCTTAGTCTTTTACCACTAATATATACTCTAATACTCATCATCATCTTCTTCACTATCTTCTTCTTGAATACCATTAAATACATATTTATTTGTATTCCAATCCATTTCTTCGTGTTCCTCACAACCCATGTTTTCCTTTATCTTATTTCCTTTTGTTTTGACACTTCTGGCTAAAGATTTAACATCACCACATTTGTTTACTTGGTAAAACCCGTTATACCCGTTAATATCTTGCCATTGTCCTACTTTACATTCCATTATTTCAACTCCTCCAATTCATTATCTATACCTCTTTAATAAAATCCTTTATTTCTCTATACTGCTCATGACCTCTATAAATACCATACCCGTCTCTTGTTTTGCTTTCTGTCATTTGTAGCATTTCTCTAAGTAATTTTATAATATATTCTTTTTCCTCTATCGTTACTTTATTTCTTTTTCTATTCAACCTCATTTTTACCACCTTTTGTACCTTTATTAATTACTTTAATTAGCACTCTATAGTGTAAACATTGTATATTATATCCACCCGCAAATATTGTTTCTATTTTTACGATATTATTTTCACATTCAATTGTTCCATTAATTCCAGAATCATAACCATAATGAAGTTCGATAGCATCAACAATTTTACCACCTTTTTTCTCAATACGTTTAATCAAACTAATTCTTTTTCTCTCAAACTCTTTGGTCATCATTTCTTCTACACGTTCACCAAATGTTTCTATTTTACTATAACCTTTGATTTCCTGAGCCATCTTTTTATTTGTAGACTCTTCTAACCACTCATTATTTTCATCATACAATTCATTTGAGCGACACAAATAATATATTGGTATAGATTCTCTATTTCCATAAGAACCCCTAGAATAGTCTATAACCCATTTTTTTACTTTATTTTTATTGACTACTGATTCAAGTTTTTCTTCTTTTGTCATGCTATGTTCTAGTTCATATATACTCCATTGTTCATTTTTTTTAACCTTATACTCTGCATGAATTTTTTTATAATATTCAATTGCTTGATTTTTCATTTGTTCTATAAACAAATTTAATTGTTCCATATTATACCACCTTTCATCGGCCATTTTATGACCTCTGTTAATGAAATTTTTATCGTTCCCAATTCTTTTTATACTTACCCTTTTTCCCTCTTACTTCTCTGTTAAGGTCAATATATAATGATTCGTCTATTGATGATAACACACACTCACTCATTGCCTTTGCAATCCTTTTTTCTTCCTTGGTAAGTTCTGCTATCATACCAACTAACTCAGACCTACCAACATTTTGTACACCACATATAACATCTATAGGCACTCGTTTTCCACCACACACATGAACAGTTACGGTCACTTCTTATCTTGTACGATAACTTGTATGGTATCTTGTATGTTATCTTGTCTTCTTTCCACATATCTATCTGCCCTTTTAGCCACAGTAAATAACGCACACATTCCCCAACCAATAATAAACCCTGCATATAATGCTCCAATTACAAACCAAATCATATTATTCCTCCTAATAGTTTCTTATATAAATTGACATTGAGTCTTCCCATTGTTTTAGTTATTTTCTCATATCAGCAATTTTATTATCTCTAACTTTATTACATTCAACACATTCCGTATGCTTAACATCAAACAGAAATTTTTGTAACATTTCGTTTTTCTTCTTCTAATAATCGGATAGTTCTATTCAATACGCTTTTATTCATTGTTTGCCTCCTCGTGTATGATAATTCTTTTATAATCTCCATTGTCTTGTTTTAGATATACATACATTGCTTTGTTATAATCTTCATCAACTCCATAATGAGAACTGTTTGATACAACTTCATCACCATTTAACATAACTTTTCCATTTAAAACGTATGCATCTATTTCCCCATCATTTCTTACATATTCAATCATATCAAACTCTTTTATAACATTAATAATTTCTTTCCAACTTTTATTCATTTCGATTCCTCCAAATTATTTATTTTCGCTCGTTCTAATTTCACGTTCTGTCTTACGATAAAATGTTTGTTTTATCGGTACTCTAAATTTTATTCGTCATGTGGATTGTAATTACCACTGTCAATCGTTTTAATAAAAGCCTCTTTAATCATTCTTACTTCGCTCTCTAACTGTTCTTTAACTGTTGAGTCATTATAGTCTCTCATGTTACTATAACCCTTGTACCAACCCAAATACATTGCTAATTCCTTTGGAGATTTTATTACTAGTAATCTTTTAGCACTTTCAACATTAACCTCAATTGCTACTCTTTTTCTATAATAGTCATAACTAATACTCTCAACTTCGCACTCAGAAAATATACAGTCTTTTAAATCACTTGAGTAACCCTCTTGTAAACATCTTCCTTGGCTATCATAGTTCGTACCCATTGCATACGTTCTGATTGTTGCTTTATAAGTAACTTTATCTAATATATCCTTAACTAATAGTTTACACATTTACAAGACCTCCGTCAATATTTCAAAACAATTAATTGGTAACATACCTTTACCCTTGTCATGAGTAATAATATATGACGATGTCTGAATATCAACATGTATCACTGTATATATATTACCAACTGTAATAAAATTTTCAAACCCATTATCGTTATTAATACACTTTACTTTCATCTGCAAAGTCCTCCTTCAACTCTATATATTTCTTCCCAACTAAATGGACTCTTTTTGTTTTTTAATTCTAACCATGATATATTCCCAATACAAGAATTACTACCACTAACACTAATGTCAAATGTAATTGCGAATCTAACACTATTGAATTGTATCATACTAATCTCAAATATAGTACTATTGTCCGTACTAAATCTAATAAACATCATATCGCTACTAGTAATCTCTCTTACATGTGGAAGTTCAAGTAACTTATTTTCTAATTCTTGCATATATACTATTCTACTAATCATATATTATTCCTCCCAATTTTTTAAAACATCGTTAATGAATACAATATTTACATCGTCTTCGCCCATACTACCAACCTCACATTGTATGACTCTTTTATCACTAATAATAGTATCATAAAGTTTAGATTCGAACTCTTCTTCATCGTTGAAATCAATACTAATAAAATCTTCTTCGTAATTCATATAATATGTTGTTCCAGAGTTTCCACCTTCATAATTATTACAAATATCTAATGACACCCCTATAATCATATCTGCTAATTTGTTAAATTCATTCATATTCTATTCCTTCTCTCTATTTTAGTCGGCCAAATAATGGTCGCTGTCTAACAGTTAAATTACTTATTAACTCTCTGAATGTACCGACAATTTCAATACACTCTAACAACTAATAAATATTTGTTTTGTAGTCTTTGATAGTGTTAAGACTTAACATTCCGTAAATCTACTTATAATTTAAGTCATACTGCTCATTTCTCTTATGACACTCAACTGCTAACCTTCTAATAATTAGTGGTATATCTTTATTCATCAATCTATAATAACGTTTCAATTGCGAGGGTCTAGGATGCAATATTGTTATAAACTTCTTACTGCTATAATTGTATATGTAAATTAAACCGTGTACATTAATACAATGTATCTCTAACCCATTAATATGACCTTTATCTACTAGGAAACACTGAATGAATGTATTACTTAAAAGTTCACTATAACTTAAGATACGCTGACTATGATTTCTAATATGCTCGGTGGTTCTAAGTGTTCTGTCTACGTACCCTATTGAATTAATAACCTTTATCTCCATTCGGTGTTCCTCCTACTTATGAATTGTGTCTATCATATCATACCTTTCCCACTCTATTGAATTATAGTCTTCATTACGAACCTTTACTTTTTCTAACAAATATTTCTTTGTCTTCAGATACCCTGTATTTCTCTTGTTAGCGTACAACGTATAGTCGGGTACCCCAATCCACCTACAAGCGCTCTTAACCGTCTTTGCCTCTGCTACAACGTGTAGAGTTCTATATACTACCTTCTCATAATCCTCGGATACCATATTCAATTCGTTGTAATCATTTCTATTATAATTAACATTATCTTTATAAATAGTATCAGTTAATTTATAGTCACATATCAATACTATTTTTTTCATTGTAATTGCCCCTTACTTTATAATTCTTTCATCTTTTCATTAAAGTATTTAATATTTGTTTCTATCATTTTTGGCTCATTTTCAAAGAATTGATTATTCAATTTTAGATACAAATCTTTATAACTTTTACCGTGTCCACTATCTAAACTATGGACGTGATTTTTATTAATCTTTTTTGTTTCTTCACTTGCATAAATAATTTCACTAACCAAAGCATTTAATATTAGATGTTTTTCTACTTTTTTCATTGTATCTTTCTCCTCTACGATAACTCTTTGATTGCTTGTCTTGTTGACTCAATTTCAAATTCATTATTTGTATAACCGTTCAACCATTTTAAATGCCTTCTTAATATTGTTTTACATTCATTCAAATTTACCTCTTGACTTTTCATCATATTCAATATTCTCAATTATTTCTTGCATTTCAACTTCTGTTTGTTCATCAGTTCCTTTTATCACTTCTAATGCTATTTTTAAAGCGTCTTTAATATTTTTTACATTATAATCAAAGAATGTAAACCCTCTTAGACTAGGATTGCAAATAACTTTATTGTCTTTATAAATTAAATCATAACCGCTATTTAAATTAGGTGTCATCACTTCTTTAACATCTTTAATATCGTAAGGCTCTGCAACATGACAAACATACACATTACTTCCTTTTACCAATCTTACTTCTTCATAGCAATCAATTACTTTTATTAGGTCATTTTTTCTAATTGTTTTTTTCATAATTTACCTCTTTCAATTTTTTATTTATTTACATTTTATCGGTTAAATAATATCTAACTATTTTGCTAATTCTTGTATCAATTCTTGTATCAATTCTTGTATCATTGATAGATAATATTCTTTCATTCTTTCTGTTATTTCAATTCCAACACCTTCATCCATAGACACACTTCTATCGGCAAAATCTTGCTTAGTTATAGATTTTAATTCAGTTATAATGACTTTTACATTATCTAAATCTCTTTTTTGATTATAAAGATTAGTAATTATTTTGCCTAATTTAATACAAGTATAAAGCGTTAGGTCTTCATATGGTTCTATTAATTCCAATAATTCTGTTCTATTCATATTAAATTCCTTCTTCCAATTTTTTATTTATAAAGCCTCTATTTCCATTTCTAACTCTGCGATTGCATTATGGTATTCATAATCAAAGTAATCACCTTTATTTGATATGATTGATAACAACTCTAACATTCTAATTTTTATTTCTTCCATACTATATTCCTTCTTTCAATTTTTTATTTATTATCAAATTAGTTGTCTGTTTCTGCAAGTATTGTGTTATTAACTGTGATACAAGATTTTACATATTCACCAATAGCATTAATAAGTTCTCTACCCTCTTTATCTCCCAAAAATTTCTTTAACTTTTTTTCTAATACTTCTCTATTAATTACTTCATTATAATATATCTGGTCTTTCCAATACATATTAATTCCTCCTATTTTTTCTTCTTATAAAATCTTCCTTTTATCGGTACTTACTCGGCTAAATTTTAATTGCTGTTTTACCATTCACATGTAGCATATAATACGGTTCCAATACTTGTCTTTACCCAATCATACCCCAACCCATTACCGTCGCACCAATCATCCAACATATTATATATTGTATCAATATCACTGTGTACACCTTCTCTAATGTCTTCTAACTCTTTAACAGTAATTTCAACTATTACAACTCCATTTAAGTCATGGATTTCATATCTATTTTTTATACCCTCAATAAAACTATTAATCTCAACATCTTTAACCATTATATTCTTAAATTCTATTTTTATTTGATTATCTTTTAAACATTTACTACCATTAAAAGGTGTTTCACATTTGTCCTGTAACTCACAAGTACTGCAACCACATTCATTCATTTTAATACCTCAACTTTCTTACTTAAACATTCTTACAAATTGTTCTCCATGTTGTTCAAAATCATAACTAACTAAGTTAGGACTAACACCACAAATATTGTGTAATCGGTTACCATTATCAAAGTGTCTTTTCATTTTACCAACTACACCTTTGATTGTTTGCGCTCCAACTCGTTTTTGAGATTGGTCTCCGTTTCTATTAAAGAAATTATATGCTACTTCGTATTTATTCATTATACACCTTTACTTTCTTTCATTTGATTATAAATTGCTTCAACTAACTCAAATTCTAATTGCACAGTTTGTTCTCTACCTCCAAAGTTATAATCAATCTGTGAAATTTCCACAACTTCACTAATTTTATGTATATAGATTGTGTTTTCAATGTCATCAAGACCATTATTTGTAGATACATATTTCTCGCTCTTATCAATATCACACTTTTGTTTGTTATATCCTAAACCTTTTAATGATTCCATAATATCACGCTTTCTGCCCTTCGGCCATTTTAATGTTGCTGTTAATCTAATATAGGTCACTTTCTTCAAGAGCCTTTTTAAGTTCGTCATTGTTGTGTTCGTCTTCAATATAATACTTTAAAATTTGCTCTACGTTTGTTAAATAACTACTACTGACAATATTATCACTTAAGACTTCATCATCAATAACATGTTTTACACCATTGTAAGTAGCTACTTTTTCAATTTTAACAAAAGTAACATTACCCTCGTAAAGATTTTTTGAATAATCAAAGTACTCTACAAATTTTTCATGTATAATATTATCAGTAAATTGTTTTGATATATATGCTATTGATGATATACAATGCCCCTCTTCAAGGTATGTATTTATTACACCTAGTGTTAATTTATTACTAAGTCTATAAGATATGCTACTGTGTTCGTATACATCAATCAAATATATAGTATTTTCATTAAGTAATGTTTTTAAATTATCTAAATAATAATCATCATCATCATCTTTATCATAATACTCTATATAGTTATTAATTGTTTTTAAAATTTCATCATCAAACTTTTCCCCAACATGTGTTCTATTACCATGATACACAATTCTTACGATACCGTCGTCATCAAAGTTATAGTCATAACTTTCATAATTTTCATAACTTGTATCTACTGTATAATAATATTTAACTTTACTTTCATCAAAATTTAAAACATCATCCTCAAGTTTAATGGTTCTTAATTCACTTCTTTTTAAATCGTCTCTTAACATATCTAATAATTCCATATTTGTCTCTTTTCCGTCGGCCATTTTTGCTCGACTGTTATTGAATTTTTAATAATTCTACAAAGGATATAATAATTTTATATCCTTTTTACAGTTATTAATCTTCCATTTCAAATTCACATTCTTTATACGCTCTTGCAACTTCATCTAATTCTTGTAACGTTTCTAAACAATAATCAATATCATCACTTTTAATGTGTTTTAATCGTTCTTGCAAGTCTACGATTTCATCATATTCACTTTCAGGGTCTAATTCATAATACTTTTTAATAGTGTCTACTAAATCCTCAACGTGATAACTTCTATCATCACTAAATGGTTTTGTTTTCAATATTTCGTTTGCTGTGTCTACCATTTCTTCATTCTTGATTTCTAATTCTGCTTGTTTGATTGCTTTGTTTTTTGTACTAGGAAGATTACCACTTTTTATCATTGCTTTATGAAAATTTACTTCTTTCAAATATTCTTCATTCAATTCTTTTTCTAATTTTGTCATCATAACACCTTACTTTCTATTTTTAATAATTCTATGAAAGGTACAAGATGTTTGTACCTTCTAACAATTATCAAATGATATGAATGTTTATGACGTTATCTCAACTTTAATGTCTTTACAATCTATTTTAAGCAATTCGTCAATTAACCATTCAAACTCTTCAAAGTCAATTTTAATTGCCGACTGTCCATAACTTCTATAATGTATAAATTTAACTGCGTCTCCAATCCATATCTCCCCAAATCCATTTTTAAATGTAAGTTTATTACCTTTTAACAATTCCATAAACAACTCTCTTTTAGTCATCTTGTTACCAACTTTCTTATTTTGTATTTCATAACTTTTGAAAAGGACGATTATTTAACGACTAACCGTAAAGCCGTGTTTCTTAACTACCTCTATTATAACATACGATTGCTCATAATGATATAATAGAATATAAATACTTTAATTATTTTTAACTCGTTGTCGTTTCCAACTCTGTAGTATTAGTATAGTAAATAGTTATCCTCTTCACATTCATACAATATTATGTAACAAGGTAAATTATTTCCCTTAATATCTACATATTCATTGTGGTTAAATGTAAATTTAACACCTTCGATAAATTTTCCGTGAAGTGGTACACCTTGATTGCTGACCATTTCAACACCATTACTCATTACTTTTACTGTTATATCGTCTATTGTAATTTTATTACATTTTAGATTGAAATTTATTAACTCTTCTAAACTGTCCTCACTTGCCCATTCATCCCATACTTGAGTATCACTAACCATTATATAACGTCTCATATATATACCTTCTTTCTTTATAATTTTTCATATATTTTGCTCGGCCAAAATTCGGTCGCTGTTACCCAATTTTTTTTAAGACCTTCCCCATTTTGTAACATCAGCGTACTTGTACTTTTTGTACGTTTTCCGTTCATTTCGTCGGAAAGTTTTTTTGAACTCTTTAAAATGAATATATAAAGCCTTTTGATAGTTTTTAAAATACCCTTTAAACCGCTTAAAATTGACTTCTAAGACGTTTTTAATAGTGCGGTATACATTTATAAGGGTATAAGATAAAAGCGCTTTATATGCGTGTTTCTTATATAAAAATTTTAACATGCGATATCAAAAAATAGTACTTTAAAATAAAAATAGCTAAAATAATTGTTGACTTTTAAACATTTAGAGAGTACGTAAAAATGAAAATGAAATGAAAGCGTTTTATTTTCAGTAAGCGCTTACATCAAAATTTTTTTTATGAAAGCGCTTACATTTTAATTGACTAGTCAGTCACTTTTTTATGATTATGTAAGCGCTTACATTCTTTTTGGATTTTTAAATTTTATGTAAGCGCTTACATTATAGTTCATAAAAAAAATTTACGTTTTGAACGTTTTCCGTTCATTATGGTATAGTTAAAAAATTCCAAAAAAAAAGCCTTTTGTTTAGGCTCTTTGTATTTTTTCCACGCTTTCGGTATCATTTAATACTATGATATTATTGTCACTGTTAGAAAATTTATTTCTAATTGCTTGAGAGCTCAACCCTTTTGTATTGTACGGGCTTTTTGTAATATCTTTCATGTTGTCTCTTAGGTCTCTAGTCTCTCCATTGTATGTATTAAAAATAATATAGTCGTATTTTTTCATGTTTTAAAAATTCCCCTTCATAGTATAGTCCATTGCTTTTTGATTATAATATTTAATTATCTTATCATTTCTTTGTATATCGTCCACTTGTACGCTTTTAACGTCTTTCGGGTCGTAACCTCTTATAGTATCCGTGAGCGTTAAAACGTTCATAACGACCTCACAAAGTGCGCTCACGTTTGAAGGTTCCACGCTATCAATAGTTATCTCTAGTATATCTGATATTTCTGTTTCGGTTAGGTCTCTTTTGATGTTTTTAACTTCTAAAATTTTAAAATCTCTATAATAATTTTTATCATATAATAAACTGCTAACAGTGAAACAACTCAAAGGCTCTATATTGTATATAGCGCCTTTCTCGTAAATGAAGCCTTCTTTTGAATATTTAATATAATTCATTTTATAGTTAATTTTTTTCATTTTTTTATACCTCTTCATTTTTTTTTATTTTTATATATCTAAAATTTTCTAAGTTTATAAAATATACTTCTAAATCGTCCATAGTGAAATCAAAATACATATATCTCTCGTTCTCTTCTAGCTCTTGATACTCTTCAACTGATAGGTTTTTAACGTTGTAAAAATCAATATTAAAATCATTCCTTATCACTTCTTTAATCCCCAACATTATCATTTTCTCTATATCCGTATCGTTTTCTATTAATATGGATACCTCTTGCATGAAGTAAAACCCTGTATCAAAACATAACTTATAATTATTCATTTTTTTGTTTTCCCTTCTATTTTATTTTTAATAATTCAAGGATAAAAACGACCGTTTTTTGAAGTCGTTTTTATAGTTTCAATTATTAATAATTTCTAATAATGAAGCTACCATTTTTATTTTCGTTATAATCATATATATATATAACTGTTGTTAACTCTTCAATCTCTTCAACCGTTTCAAAGTCTTGATTGTATTCTTCATTGTAATCAATTAGATTTTCGTACTCTGTATAATCACAACATAAACCAATAACGTCCAACTCGTTTTCGTTTCCGATACAGTCTTCTAACTCTATTTCATAATCATATAATGCTTTTTTACCTTCATAACTGAATTGATTTTCTCTATTCATTGTTTGGAATGCGTCAATAAATTGATATACATTTACATTTTTTTTCATTTTTTAGTTCTCTTTTCTACCCACTTAGTAGGATTTTTATTTTTTTATAACTCTAATTATAAAATGTGTTTGTGTGCTATTTTTATTATATTTTTGTCACATTGAAACTCTTGATTGTTTTCATAAATTACAAAAGCGCTGTCACTTGCTTCGTCGTATGTGAAACCATTGTCAATCAACAACTTAGTGATTTCGTCTTGACGTTTCAGAGCTTTGTCTCTTATCATGTCTTTGAAGCTTCTTTTTTGTAGTTTCCAACCGGTATTATTTTCATTAACAAAAACCATTTTTTTATTATACATCTTCTATACCTCCATTTTTTTATTGTTTGATAGCGCTTGAAATGCATTTAGACCGCTTATAATTGACTTTTAGGATGTTTTTATTGCTTTTATTACAACTTATGAATAATTGAAACTAAACCATAAATCATTTAAAGATAATTTTTTCATTTTTTTATATCTCACTTTCTATTTTTATATAATCATAAACATAACCGCACAAGTCCACGGCTTGAAAACTGTTTTCAGTGTTTGAAATGTAATACTTGACACCGTTTTTTGTGACTTCAATATCATGATTGTTATACAATTTTTTACTTTGTGAAAACGTTAATTTTATAACGGTTTTTTTAGTAACTTTTTTCAAGTCTTGAAGTAATTTATTGATATAATTGAAATCGGTTTTTTCATTTTCTCCATTTATTATTTGGTTTAAAACTCCATTTACTTCATTTTTAATATTTATAGCAATTTCTTTTTTTGTCTCTAATCCTTCATAATTAAAATATAAATTTTCCACTTTTTAATACCTCCTTTTTTTTAGTTTCTATATATCATTAAATTAATAAAAGCCATTTATTAACTTAATGATACAAACAAGCCTTTTCGACTTGTTTCAAAACTTATTCAATTTTCAAATACCAACTTTTATATATTAAGTTTTAAGACCATCTAATCACTGTTAGCAGTACTCTTTAAACCTTTATATATAATTGCTTTGTTTATTGGTTCTATAGATTGTACAAGCAATTTAATGATTGTACAATCTAACAACTAATAAACTTTTGCTTGTGTTATAATTATTGTATGGTTTCTTTGATAAAAATCATTGAATACCGAAAATATAATACAATCGCTTTTTTTCTTTCCTTTT
>Ga0136588_1000428_pt1 | contig 15539 bp, 16 predicted proteins | sample AntRauMFilla1564_FD_104782 | JGI IMG/M metagenome (GOLD analysis project Ga0136588, IMG submission 104782) | Saline lake microbial communities from Rauer Islands, Antarctica - Metagenome Filla 1 #564 | ecosystem: Environmental > Aquatic > Non-marine Saline and Alkaline > Saline | place... | reverse complement strand
GTATACCAAAAGTACTCAGTTCTACGTAGGTGTATAAAATATCAGAACTAAAATGTTGTTGTACATCTTCACAAAATGAAGATACCTACTTTAGGGCGGCTACCGGGAATCGAACCCGAGCTTTCGGTACCACAAACCGATGCACTAACCGTTATACTATAGCCGCCATGTGTTGTGGAAGTTTCCCACGTGGGCATATTTATACTAGGTTTCTACCAAAAAGTCGAGACGCAGCCGTTGTTATGTCGTATACTTTGGCTATGGATGGTGAAGGTTTAAAAGTTGCAATATTTTTTATATTTCTTTTTGGCGGTAGCGTGGGCTTTTTTTTGGCAAGCTTATTCTTCTAAGTCAGTAACCGTAGGTTTCTTAGTTGCATTTTTAGGGTGTGGCATACTCTAACGTGGGAGGATTAATTATTTATTTTTATGAAAGATTTTATTAAAGAATTTAAAGCGTTTGCGATTAAAGGTAATGTCGTTGATCTGGCGGCGGCGGTAGTGATCGGAACAGCATTTGGAAAAATTGTCTCTTCGCTAGTTACAAACATTATTACCCCGTTCATTGGACTTTTAATGGGAGGGATCGACCTCTCGGGATCGACCTACACCATCGGTAATGCAGAGATCACGTATGGTGTTTTTGTTCAATCGATCATCGACTTTACAATTATTGCGTTTGTGATATTTTTGGCAGTGAAAGTAATTGCTCGAGTGCAAAAAAACGAAGCGGCCAAGCCCGAAGCAGAAAAGATGCTAGAACCGTCAGAAGAAGTAAAATTATTACGCGAGATTCGTGATAGTTTGAAGCGGTAAGGGAGGTGAATTAGGATAAAGAACGAACGGTGGCGAGCAAAGCTCGCCACCGTTCGTTCTCGGCCACCGTTGGAGCAATAACTATTCCGAAGTAAGTTGGTGCTGTTTGTATAAAACAGAAAAATTTAATTAAAAACCATATAATGGGGTCTTTTTTCTTCATAAATTTTGCGTAGTGTCAAAATATGTTTTAAGCTGCTAAAAAGTGGAAAACTAAAACAAATTACCCAGGGGTTTGCGGTACACTTAGGTTACTCACAAGTACCCTAAGTGTACCGCGTGATGGGAAGGAGAGTGTTGTAAGTAGCTTGCATGGCTAGCGAGGAGTTATTCTTTACAAACACATTGTTCGTACGAGATTCGCCCCGCACGCCCTATTGCATAGTGTCTCAATCACTCACGGTCATTTATGGGTATAAACAATTAAACCGCTGGTATTTTTTAGACCCCTTTATTAAATTACATTGTGATGAATATGGAAATAACGCAAGTTCGAAAACGAGACGGCTCGATGCAAATCTTTGACTTGTCAAAGATTGTTAATGCCGTCACTAAAGCATTCCAAGAAACTGGCGAAGGTTCTCCAGCGGCAGCGGCTCAGATAGCGCAAGCGGTCCACGAAAAGACCGTAGCAATGTGTGTACAGGCTAACATAGCAGTAGCGGGTAGTCAGCTTGCTAGCAAGTGTATGGATGGTCACCCGACAGTGGAGGAAATGCAGGATGTGGTCGAAAAAGTTTTGATGGAGCAAGATTATTTCGAGACCGCCAAAGCTTATATTCTCTATCGCAGCGCCCGCAAAAAAATGCGCGAACGGGATATTTTCACTAAACGTCTCAACCTTAAGCCGTATGAGTACCCCGAGCTAGCCGAGTACGTTGACGCCGTGCGACACTCCTACTGGATTCACACCGAATTTAATTTCACCAGCGACATCAACGATTTTAAAGTGAATATTTCTGATAGTGAGCGCGAAGCCATTAAGAAAACCATGCTCGCGATCGCTCAAATCGAAGTGTCGGTTAAGACCTTCTGGGGCAATCTCTACGGCAAAATGCCCAAGCCCGAAGTTGGTGCGGTCGGTTTTACTTTTGCTGAAAGTGAAGTGCGACACATGGACGCCTACTCGCACTTGTTGGAGATTTTAGGTCTCAACCGTGAGTTTGAAAATTTGCTAGAGGTGCCGGTGATGAAAGACCGGATTGAATACTTAAATAAAGTCACCTCACTCTCACGCAGCAACGAAAATCGGGAATTTACCGAAGCGGTACTTTTGTTCTCACTCTTTATCGAGCACGTTTCACTTTTCTCCCAGTTCCTCATTATGATGGCGTTCAATAAGCACAAAAACTTATTCAAGGGTATTAGTAATACGGTTGAGGCGACCAGTAAAGAAGAGCAGATTCATGGTCTCTTTGGGATCGATCTCATTAACATCATTCGTAAAGAGCAACCAGCGTGGTTTGGTGCCGAGCAGCAAGCGCGAGTGACGGAACTTTGTTTAGAGGCCTACGCCGCTGAAGAGAAAATCGTCGACTGGATCTTTGAAGCAGGTGAGCTCGATTTCTTGCCCGCCGCTACGGTGAAGGAATTCATCAAACAACGCATGAATAATTCACTCAAGAGTATCGGCTTCATTCCGGCCTTTACCATCAATGAGAAACTAGTGGAGGAAACCGATTGGTTTGACGAGGAAGTGATTGCTACCAAGCATGTTGACTTCTTCCAGAAGCGTTCAATCAATTACAACAAAAGAAGCAACAGTGTCACGAGTGCCGATCTTTTTTAACCCAAAGCATTCGACCAAGAGTCGCGCTACGTTATCTCTGGTATTATTAGAACATTATTTCATTTCCTAACGATCTCTGATTATGCAAAACCGATATGAACCCTGGTACTGGCTAAATGAAAATAGTAAAGCGTTTCTAGCCCGCGGTTATTTAGCTGAAGGACAAACCGCTGAGGAGCGAGTACGCTTCATAGGTGAACACGCGGAAAAAATTCTCAAGCGTTCAGGCTTTGCTGATAAGTTTGTCGAGTATATGAGTAAGGGTTGGATTTCACTGGCGTCGCCCGTCTGGAGTAACTTCGGTGATATTAAAGGCTTGCCAATTAGTTGCTTTGGTTCGTATATTGGGGATGATATGGGGAGTATCCTCTATGCCCAAGGAGAAGTGGGGATGATGAGTAAATATGGTGGTGGTACCTCTGCGTATTTCGGGTCGCTCCGCGAACGAGGTGCTCCGATTGCGGGTGGGGCCAACGGTAAATCTTCAGGGTCTGTGCATTTCATGCAGCTTTTTGACACGATGGTTGATGTCGTGAGTCAAGGTTCGGTACGACGCGGAAATCTTGCCGCCTATTTACCGATTGAGCACCCAGACATTCTTGAGTTTCTCGACCTGGCCACCGAAGGTAACCCCATTCAAGGCCTCACGCACGCGGTGACAGTCACTGATAAATGGTTACAGGCGATGGTAGACGGTGATGATGAAAAACGCGCCATTTGGGCCAAGGTTATTCAGCGGCGTGGTGAGATGGGTTACCCTTATATTCTTTTCATCGATAACGCCAACAACGGTCGACCGGATGTCTATAAAGATAAAAATCTCCCGATCTACGCTAGTAATCTTTGTAGTGAGATTATGTTGCCCAGTAACGACGATTGGTCGTTTGTATGCTGCCTCTCATCGCTGAACGTACTTTTCTATGAAGATTGGAAAGATACTGATTTAGTAGAGGTGATGATTGGTTTGCTTGATGCGGTGATGGAAGAATTTATCACTAAGCTAGAAACCCTCCGCGATTCAGAAGATCCTGAGCAGCAACAAGCATTTTACTTCATGAAGCGAGCATACAATTTTGCTAAGCAAAACCGTGCGTTGGGACTTGGTGCACTCGGTTGGCATTCACTATTGCAATCTAAAGGACTGCCGTTTGAAAGTGCAGAAGCGGTCACTTTGAACAAAGAGATGTTTGCCACTATCCGCGAACAAGCTGATGCGGCGAGCGTGAAGCTGGCCGCCGAGCTTGGTGAGCCGGAGATCCTTAAGGGGTACGGTCGGCGAAACACCACCGTGCTCGCGGTCGCACCAAATACTTCCTCGGCCTTTATCCTTGGACAAGTGAGCCAAGGAATCGAACCGGTCTGGAGTAACTGCTACGTGAAAGACGTCGCCAAGCTCAAGGTGACGATCAAGAACCCGTTTTTACTCGAGCTACTCGAAGCGAAGGGAAAAAATGATAAAGAAATCTGGGCCAGTATTCGTGACAACGACGGTTCGGTGCAGCACCTCGATTTCCTCAGCGATGAAGAGAAGGCGGTGTACCGCACCTTCGCCGAGATCGACCAGAAGGCGGTGATCGCTCAAGCTGGTGATCGTCAAGTATTCATCGATCAAGGCCAATCGCTCAACGTCATGGTCCCGCCAAGCACGCCGACCAAAGACATCAACGCGCTGTACATCCAAGCTTGGAAAGGCGGCGTGAAAGCCCTCTACTACCAGCACAGCATGAACGCCGCGCAGGAGCTGACAAGGACGAAGTTGATGCAGGGAGGAGGGAAGTAAAAATATTACCAGTAGAGATTAAGTAGCTGCAATTTCATTTGTGGTCGCCCGCTCTTCTGTGAGGGTAATATTTACCTAGTTCGAGGCGGGGCCTCGAACTAGGTAAAAGGCGATGGTTTGGTTTTGGTGCGTAAGTGGTGCGCCTTATTGGGTGCAATATTAGATTAATGATCAGTCTACAGTCCTTAAGATTAGTGTTTGTAATTTAGAAACGTTCAATGCGGTTTGCGGAAGTCGCTCACTGTGGGCTACAATAGAGTTGGGAGCGCGTTCTTTATTTAATTACTAAATTTCTATGCAAAATCAAACGTTTGTACAAAAGACCTACGTGCAAGTCCTCTTAACACTTATTCTCGTTGGTGTCATCGCGGCGCTATCTGCGTATAGCTACCTCACCTTTAAGCAAGTTGGTGGCGTCTATGCGGGCGAAGCCACCATCTCAGTAACTGGTGAAGGGGAGGTGATGGCCGTACCTGACGTTGGGAGCTTTAGCTTTGGCGTGCGGGGTGAAGGTGAAGATGCTGTTACTGCCCAAGCTAATTCAGCCACTAGTATCGCAGCTATCGTGGCGTACTTAACCGAAGCAGAAGTCGCGGAAACCGATATCAAAACTGAAAACTATTCACTTAATCCGCGCTACCGCTTTGAAGAACGGGTATGCTTAAGTAATAATTTCTGTCCACCAGGTGAACAAATTATTGATGGTTTTGAGGTGTATCAAACAATAACCGTCAAGGTGCGAGATCTCGATCAAACCGGCACCTTGATTGCCGGGGTGGGTCAGCGCGGAGCAACCGATATTTCAAGTCTGCAATTCACCATCGACGACGAATCAAGCTTAATGGCTCAAGCTCGTACGGAGGCAATTGAAGATGCTAAAGCCCAAGCACACGCTTTGGCCAAGGATCTTGGGATGGAATTAGGCAACCTGACCGGTTTCTTTGAAGAGAAGAATCAGCCAATGTACTACGGTAATGACATGTACAGCCGCAATTTTGCCATGGATGACAAGGCCATGGAAGCAGCCACCCTCCCGACTGGCGAGAATGCTATCAAGAGTGTTGTGACCATCATGTACGAACTCAAATAGTGCGCACGATAGCAACAAACGCAAGAGGAGCGGCCCGCGGGCCGCTCCTCTTGCGTTTGTTCAAGCTTTTTAGTAGGGTGTACTCGGATACTGCTCGCGAGGGAAGGTGTTAATGTGGATATTTCCGCACTACTGAAAAGGCAACTAACTACCGCCACTAATACCCTTATCAGAGAAACAAGCAGGCATCTTGAGCCCGACAGCTTTTTGATAGCGGTAGTGAGTGGTGTAAAGGAAAATAAGATCCGCCGCTACCTCGCTGCCGGCCTGCTTGCAGATAGTGGGTACTGCAGCATCGATAGCGTACACTGGAAGCAAAACAGTGACGGAGAAGTGGTTGACCTCCGGTATTTCACTGTTGTATGTGGTATTGACCACTTTGACATTCCAGATCAAAAGGTAAAACGAGCCCGAAAAAAACGCCAACAAAAAACTAGGCGTAGCCGGGCTCGTGGTGACCAGTGAAGGTATCTGTCGTATGGTACCTTTACTTTTTTTTTAATCAGAGTAGAATAAAAAGTATAAATCGCCCACTGAGGCGTTTTTTAAATGGCTAATTAAATTTTATATGAGTCGATTCGGAAATTATCTACGGGCTACACAAGAAGAACTAAAGCATGTATCGTGGCCCACTCGCACCCAAGCGCTGGTGTACACAGCGTTAGTTATCGTTATTTGCGCCCTGACTGCTGTATTTCTGGGGGTTTTTGACTACCTCTTTGGCACTCTTCTTAATTCTATTGTCTAAATATCTATGGCTAAACAAATTCAAAGTGGTGAACGTCATTGGTACGCCATCCATACCTACTCCGGCTATGAAAACGCCGTCACACGAAACCTAAAGCAGCGCATTGCGTCTCTAGGGATGCAAGACCAAATTTTTGATGTGGTGGTACCAACCGAGAAAAAAGTCCGTGTGAAAGGCGGTAAGCGCGTGGTGGAAGAAGATAAAATTTACCCGGGGTACGTCCTTGTGGACATGGTAGTAAACGACGAGTCGTGGTACGTGGTGCGCAACACGCCGCGCGTCACAGGCTTCGTCGGTAGTGGCACGCAGCCGGTACCGCTCACACAAGATGAGTACAACAAGCTGATGAACATGATGACTGATGAAACTGTTAAGCACAAAATGGATTTAGCCGCCGACGACTTAGTAGTCATCAACGATGGGCCATTTAAAGATCTCGAAGGGAAGGTAAGTGAGGTAGACGAATCGACCGGGAAGGTAAAAGTGCTCGTGTCGATGTTTGGGCGGGAGACGCCGGTAGAACTAGACTTCCTCCAAATCCGGAAGGTATAATTTCAGCTTCGCAGCTTTATTGTTGTACTGCAGTAGGTTCGGTCTCTTGCCAAAACCTGTGCAAACCAGTACTATGCCCCTGCTTCTACCGTGTGCGCTTGACTATGGATCTAGCGCAGACAAGCCGAGGTTATCGGCAATATAATAACTAACAAATAGACTGTGATGGGTAGATCAGGCTTGGTTCATCTCAGAAAGGCATTAAGCATGACCTTTCTTAAGATGGCTAAGAATTTATATCCATTACATTCATTACATTCTAAGTATGGCAAAAAAACTCGTAAAACAAATTAAGGTTCAAGCAGTGGGTGGTAAGGCGACACCAGCGCCACCACTAGGACCAGTTCTTGGACAGGCTGGTATTAATATTGGTGAATTCGTTAACCAATTTAACGAGCAAACTCGTGAAAAAATGGGAGAAGTGGTACCAGCTGTCATTAATGTCTATGACGATCGTACATTCGACTTTGTACTAAAGACTACACCCGCCTCACGCATGATATTGAAAGCAATCGGAAAAGAAAAAGGTTCAGCTAAGCCAGGTTCTGCTAGTGGCGGCGAGATCACCAAAGCGCAAGTGCGAGAAATCGCGCAGGTTAAAATGGTAGACCTAAACGCCGCTACACTTGAAGCAGCCGACAAAATTATAGCTGGAACCGCGCGCAGCATGGGGATAAAAGTGATCTAAATCACTTTTATCGAGGTTGCCTGATATTTTTAAAATATCGACAACCTGCACAGATCCTGTAGGGATAAAAGTGATCTAAACGTTCCATACAATAAAATACTAAAGGCCGGCGCTTTGCGCCGGCCTTTAGTATTTCTTTAAAACTATTATACTGCTTACTAAGCTCACTATGGAAATAATCCCGGTCAAAACTAGCATCATGCAACCACCGCAAGACGACTTGTGGTCGGTGCTCGACGCTTGCGTCACTGATCTCAATGAAGGCGACGTACTCATGGTCTCTTCTAAAGTCGTCGCCATCCATGAAGGAAATTGCGTACCTGTTGCCGGCACCGATAAAGCCGCGTTGGTGCGCGCCGCCGCCGATCACTGCATCGATCGCCCGTACTGGGGTTCGCCGCTGACGATCATTAAAAACACCTTTATCGGTAACGCTGGCATTGATGAAAGTAATGCCAACGGTTACTACGTACAACTACCCGTTGATTGTTTTTTAAGTGCCGAAAGTATTTACCGCTATCTGCAGGAACGCTTCGCACTAGAAAAGTTTGGGGTCATTATTACCGACAGCCATTCAGCACCACTCCGGCGCGGCGCGTCTGGTGTAGCGATCGGTTGGTGGGGTATTTCACCGATCATCGACCACGTGGGGGAGCCTGACTTATTTGGCCGAGAGATGAAGATCGAAGTGACCAACTTAGCAGACAGCTTAGCCGCGGCCGCAACGGTGGTGATGGGTGAAGTGGCGCAATGTCAGCCGCTTGCCATCATTCGCGGCGTACCCGGACTAAATTTTTCTTTGTTAAATACTAAAGATGAACTCTTTGTCGAGCTAGCCAACGACACCTTCCGGGTGTTATACGAAGATAAATTGGAGACGTCGTAGCCCTGAGGATTTTGCCGCACCGGGTAAGTTACTCAATATCTGTCACCCGTTTAAAATCTATCCACTGGTACTTTAAGCCCACGTGGTTGGCTTCTGGGTACATTTTAGCGATGGTGAATTGCTCGGTGAAGTCGGGAAAGAAAGTGTCAGCCACAACCGTTTCATCATCGAAGAAGGTGATATGTAAGCGTTGGGTGAAGGGTAGGGCTTCAGCGTAAAGCTGGGCGCCACCACCGATGTGGATTTCAGTAGGTGACTCAGCCTCAGCGCGCTTGAAGGCGTCCGAAAGTGAGCTTACAACCGCAACATTGGCGGCGGCGTAGGAGTAATCGGCATTTCTCGTCACTACAATATTGGTGCGGCCAGGGAGAGGCTTGCCGAGAATGTCGATGATTGATTCAAACGTCTTGCGTCCCATGATGACCGGTTGGCCAAGCGTCAGGGCTTTAAAGCGCTTCAGGTCTGCTGGTACGTGCCAGAGTAGAGCGTTGTTATGACCAATGGCTCGGCTATGTTTTTCCATAGCGGCGACGATTACGACGGGTACGACGGGGGTATGATCCATATAGTATCGATTATGACATAAAGGCAGTCATCTGTCTTAAGACGTCTGTGACGGCGTGTTGTATAATAAACGTATTAGAAAATAATTTCTCAGCTACTCTCTATGGCGCACTACGAAATCGAAATTAAAAGTCTCCTCGGCGATGAAGTCAGCGCCGCAGCGTTGAAAACTAACATGACTGCGCTGGATCCAGAATTTGCGCATACTTCGAACAATAAGCAGCTTAATCACTATTTTGCCGGGGGTAATATCAATGAGCTGTACCGTACGGTTGAACATTTATTTTCAGCCGCGCAAACAGCCAAACTCAATACCGTGGTAGAAAAAGGGAGTGATTTCTCCGTGCGCACACGCGACCGCGACGGGGAAGTATTGCTGGTGGTGAAAGCTTCAGTCGACGCGGGTACGAGCGAGAACACCATCTCACGTTTGGAGTTTGAGGAATCGGTTGCGCTCGAGCTCGGTGAGCTCGACATCTTGGTTGAGGCGGCCGGTTTTACCTATCAAGCTAAGTGGTCACGCACCCGGGAAGAGTACCGCTACAAAGGAATCAACGTCTGTCTTGATTATAACGCTGGCTACGGCTACCTAGCGGAGTTTGAAAAGATTGTTGACAGTGAAGCGGAAACTGCCGCCGCGCGCACGCAGATCGAAGCCCTCATGAATGAGCTTGGTGTCGTCGAGCTCGACCAGGCGCGCCTCGCGCGCATGTTTGAGCACTACAACCAAAACTGGCGCGATTATTACGGCACTACTAAGACGTTTGTGGTTGAATAATATGAAAGTTCTACTATTAGACGCTGATGGTGTGGTGTTAGAGAAAGGCGAAATCTTCAGTGCAAAATTTGCGCGCGAGTACGACGTTCCACTTGAGGAAGTCACCCCTTTTTTCAAAGAAAAGCTAAGCGCTTGTCAGACGGGTGAGAAAGACCTTAAAGAGGAGCTCGTGCCGTACTTGGCACAATGGGGTTGGACAAAGGGAGTCGACGCATTTTTAGAGTATTGGTTTGCCGATATTACCATAAATCCAGCAATCGAATTAGTGTTAGCACGGTGCAAAGAGCAAGGGATTACCTGCTACTTAGCGTCGAACAATGAGCCATACCGCGCTCGGGCGATTGAAGCCAAATTGGGCGACAGGCTTGAAGGGTATTTCTTCTCCAGCGACCTTAAAGTAAAAAAAGAAAATCCCGAGTTCTTTGGGGTTGTAGTAGATACACTCGGTATTCCAGCGAGTGAATGTGGCTTTGTGGATAACGAAGGAAAAAACGTTGAGGCGGCGCGAGCGGCCGGTCTGGTAGGGCAATTATATAGGGAAGGGTTGTGGCAAGCGTGGCCAGTACCGCCGGTCGTCACCGATTTAAAAATAAGTTAAAATACTAGTATGTTCTTATCAGATATAGATATCCACGCCGCGGTCAAAAATGGCGAGATCACCCTGGAGCCGTTTGATGTTAAGCGCCTACAGCCAGCAACCTACGACATTCGCCTTGGTAACACCTTCATTATTAACGATGCTCATTCCACCAAAGCCATCGACCCAGTGAAGGGGATTTTCCCTAAGACACAGAATATTGAAGTGGGTGACGGTGAAGAGTTTGTCTTGCACCCTGGTGTATCAATCTTAGGTTACTCCAAAGAATTGTTCGGGAGTGATAATTACCTGATTGAGGTCAACGGCAAGTCGAGCTTGGCGCGGATCGGTCTCATCGTCCACAATTCAGCCAGTATTGTGAATCCAGGACATATCTTACATATCGCCCTTGAGCTTTGTAATTTAAACAACGTCCCGATCGTGCTGCGGCCGGGGATGGAGATCGCGCAGCTGTCGTTCTCAACCCTGTCGTCACATACCAAAAAAAGCTACAAGACGACCGGTCGCTACCACCAAAATAATTTCCTAGGCTACGTCCCCCCGAAGACCGGGCCGCTGGCGCGGAAGAGGGTAGTTAAGAAAGTGGTTAAGAAAAAATAGTATGTATAACCACGCGCCAGAAGAGTACAAAAATCCATTTGTGTTGCTGGCAGCAGGTGAGCCTGTGCCTAAGTTTGGCGATCAAGAGCCGTTTGTATTTTACCGCGATGAATTCATCACCGCCTTTGTTCCCACTAGTACCGAGCCACAAAATCAAGGTAATGTTCTCATTATTCCGAACCAGCCGTTTGAAAATTTATACGATATACCAGACGAACTACTCGCTAAGATCCACGTTTTTTCCAAACGGGTGGCTCTGGCCATGAAAAAGACGTATGACTGCGATGGAGTGAGTGTGCGACAACATAACGAACCGGCGGGGTACCAGGAAGTGTGGCATTACCATCTGCACATTATCCCAAGATACGAGGACGACAATCTCTATCCAAATTACCTAACTAAGGTTGATTCAAATGCTACAATCAGAGTTGAGTACGCACAAAAATTAAGAGATTACTTTAGCAATAATCAATAGACTATGTCAGCCAAAAATCATCCCGAATACCAATACCTCAACCTCATGCAACGCCTCATCGACGAAGGGGGGCGGCAAGAAGATGCTCAAACGGGCGATGTTACCTACAGTCTTTTTGGGCAACAGATGCGGTTTGACCTCAGTGAAGGTTTGCCGCTTTTGACCACCAAGAAAGTGTATTGGCGCGGCGTCTTGCATGAGCTGTATTGGTTTATGTCAGGACAGACGAATATTAAATACTTAGTCGATAACAAAGTGCATATTTGGGATGATTATCCGCTGCGGATTTATAACGATAAGCGCGAGGTGGAAGGCTGGCCAGAACTTAGTAAAGAAGAGTTTGTCGACAAGATCACCACTGATAATGATTTTGCCATAAAGCACGGTGAGCTCCCGCGCATCTACGGTGAGATGTGGCGCAAGTGGCCGCGCAAGAATGGTGGGACGGTGGATCAATTGCAGTGGGTAGTCGATGAGATCACGAGTGATCCGCACTGCCACAATGCGATCGTCACCAGCTGGAACCCAGAGTACCTCTACGCGATGGCGGAGAAAGGGGAAGCGGCCCGCTTTCCGATCTGTCACAACATGTACCAGATCAATCTAGAGAATGGAAAACTATGTCTGCAGCTATACCAACGCTCAGCTGATATTTTCTTGGGCGTACCGTTTAACATCGCTAGTTACGCCCTCTTACTTGAAGTGCTGGCGAAAATAACCGGCTACCCCGTCGGGCACTTCACTCACACCTTTGGTGACGTGCATATCTATGAAAAGCATCTAGAGCAAGCCAAAGAACAGCTCACCCGTGAACCAATGGCGTTCCCGAAAGTAACGATCAATGACGACGTTACTACGCTCGACAGCTTTCGGCCTGAGCACGTCACGCTCGGCGAGTATGAATCCCACCCAGCGATCAAAGCCGAGCTCGCGGTCGTCGGCGGCTACAACGCCAAGATCCATCAAGGACGCGAGGGGACGTAAGGAAGGGAGTATGAGAAACTACGGCGGCTTTTCTACCACCGTAGTCTCTCAGCTGCTTAAAATAAAAAACCGCGTCCCATGTGGTGGGGCGCGGCAGGCAGAGTGCTAAGTCACGTCTGAAGGGCGTGCTGCACGACTGCGTAAAGCTGCTCAACATTGAACGGCACGACCCATCAGATGGTTTCGATGCGACGCATGAGACCTCCTTTCGTTTGAGAAGTCGTAGAGTAAAAGTGCCACATTTCGTTTTTTTTTGCAAGTGGTCGCCGTGCTAGCGCGGGTAAGTGAAAATGATATACTGACGAGAATCAATAACCAATCACTACTATGATCTAAGTACCTCATTCATTTTCTGTAGAGCTGTATTAATCGCCATAACAATAAATCTATGAGCATGAATGACTACCCTTTTATCAAAGACCAAGACGATGAAATCTACGCGACGCTCGAGGGGGAGGAGCAACGGGAGCGCGAGGGGATTGAGCTGATCCCGAGTGAGAATTACGTCTCGATGGCGGTGCGTGAAGCGATGGGTTCGGTGTTTACCAATAAATATTCTGAAGGCTATCCTGGGCGACGCTATTACGGTGGGCAAGAATTCACCGATGCCATGGAGCGGATTGCGATCGACCGAGCGTGCCAATTGTTCAAGGCTAAATACGCCAACGTGCAGCCGCTCGGGGGTGCAGCGGCCAACGTCGCCATGTACTTCGCGCTCATGGAGCCAGGCGACACTGTACTCGGGATGGACTTAAGTCATGGTGGACACCTCACACATGGCCACCCGACGACGGCTATTAATAAAGTCTTCAACTTCGTCCGCTACAAAATGAAAGACGTCGATACCGGTGAGATCGATTACGACGCCCTGCGGGAAGTGGCGCTGGAGCATAAACCAAAAATCATCCTCGCTGGCTTTTCGGCTTACTCCCGCGAGCTTGACTACGCGAAGTTTAAGGCGATCGCGGACGAAGTCGGAGCCTACACGGTGGCTGACATCGCCCACATCACGGGTCTGATCGCTGCGGGAGTACTAAAAAATCCATTTGACTACGGCTTTGACGTGATGACGATGACCACACATAAATCATTGCGGGGACCGCGCGGCGGCATGATCGTTGTGCGCGAGAGTGAAGAGATCGCTAAAAAAATAAATAAAGCCGTCTTCCCCGGAATGCAGGGCGGGCCGCACATGCACCAGATCGCGGCGAAAGCCGTGGCGTTTGGGGAGGCGCTAAAGCCAGCCTTTAAAGATTACGCTGTACAGGTACTTAAAAACGCTAAAGCGATGGAGGTTGTCTTTAAAGCCCACAATATTCGCCTGCTCTGTGGTGGGACGGATAATCACTTACTGCTAGCCGATGTGTTTGGTTCGCTTGGCGTCACGGGGGCAGACGCGGAACGTGTGCTCGATGAGGTCGGGATTACGCTTAATAAAAACATGATTGCCGATGAAGCTCGTACCGCTATGGATCCATCTGGGATCCGCTTCGGGACACCCGCGATGACGACGCGCGGTATGAAGGAAAAGGAAGCATCGCGTCTAGCGGAGATTATGATTGAGACGATGAAGCATAAAGACGACCAGACCGTGAAAGATAAGCTCCGCGCTGAAGTGAAGGCCATGTGCGAAGCTCATCCAGTACCGGCGGTGATGGTGTAGGAAAATGTTGGGAGAGATAAAACACAAGGGGTGAGCCTACGGCTCACCCCTTGTGTTTTATATTTTTAAGTGTATAGTACTAATCCATCCGGCCGCCCTGCTCTCTGCCTCAGGCCGATGGCACTCCAATCGGAGTGGTGGTGACTCTTAGTACGGGCAACTTAGGTTGCCAGAGAAACGAGTCGCCCAATAAGACTATAAGATCGAGCAGTATCGATCGGCGCCCACGTGCAAACGTTGGGCGCTTTTTTTATTTCCGCTCTGACTGGTAGCGCGGTACAATGCAGGCATGAATAGTGCCTTGCAAAAAGTAACGCCGTCTAGGCAAACCGTCGCGACGGTGAAGCGGTACTGGATGACACTGGCTTTCTTGCTTGGATTTGTGGTCGATAACCTCACGCTCAACCAAGTTGATCAGGTATTTGATAATCTTATCTTGGCGACGTATGTCACCTTAGCGATGGGGAGTATGTTGTTGCTTTACGCGAGCATCGCCGAGAAGCTGCCGCAAGCGATTAACGCGCGCGTGCGCCGCTACGCGCCGCTGGCATTGCAGTACTCGTTTGGTGGCTTACTCTCGGGTATGCTCATTTTCTACGGTCGCTCTGGTGCGTGGGCCGCGAGTTGGCCGTTTTTGGCGATTATTCTTCTGGCGATTTTAGGTAATGAGCTCATCCACGATCGGGTCAACCGTCTGCGCTACAATATCGCTATTTTATTTGTGGGACTGTTTTCCTACCTCATTTTACTGATCCCGGTACTGACTGGTTTTATGGGGCCGTGGATATTTGTTGGGAGTGGCGCCCTGGCGGTACTCGTGATGGTGGGCTTTATCCGGGTCTTGGCGCTCGTGATACCACGTTTTGTGGAGTTTCAGATGAAGGCAATGATTTTTATTATTGGGGTAATTTTTGCTAGCTTTAACTTCTTGTACTTCACCAACATCATTCCACCAATCCCCTTATCACTTAAGAGTGTCGGTATTTATCACTCGGTGATGAAGTTTGAAAATGGCGATTACCAAGTAACGTTTGAGAAGGGGGCATGGTGGCAACCGTTTAAAAATTCCAATAGCGTCTTCCATCCAATAGCTGGAGATAACATCTTTTGCTTTGCGCAGGTATTTGCACCGACCAAACTCGCGACCGACATTGTACATGTGTGGGAATATAAAAATGAAGAAATAGGAAAATGGGAAAAAAAATTTTCCCTCACGTATCCGATTAGCGGGGGTCGGAGCGACGGCTACCGCGGCTATACCTTGATCAAAAACTACCAAGATGGCAAGTGGCGTTGCTCGGTCGAGACAACCCGCGGACAAGTGCTAGGGCGCGAAGTATTCACCATCGACAGTACAGAGCCGCCCGTCACGCTCATCACCGAGATGCGCTAGGCATCTTATCTAGTCCTGGCCTAAATAATAAAAATTTATTGCGAACTGAGCCAGACGTAAGTCATCTACGACTTATGTCTGGCTCAGCTGCTTTTGGGTGGCTGTACGGTGAGCTATAATTTGCTATAGTGGCCAG
>Ga0136588_1000426_pt1 | contig 15610 bp, 17 predicted proteins | sample AntRauMFilla1564_FD_104782 | JGI IMG/M metagenome (GOLD analysis project Ga0136588, IMG submission 104782) | Saline lake microbial communities from Rauer Islands, Antarctica - Metagenome Filla 1 #564 | ecosystem: Environmental > Aquatic > Non-marine Saline and Alkaline > Saline | place... | reverse complement strand
GGATAGTTTTTTAAATACTCATTAATGGCGGAAACATCAATCGACATCATACCAGAAAAGAATAAGTTGTACATTGTTGAGAAAACAAGCCTATGAAGTCTATCATCAAAATCATTGGGAGCAAGAAGGAATCCATCTGTATCAGCGAAAAGTGTCGGTTTTTTTATAATTGCTCCAATAAGCTGGGAGCCAATTTTTCTATCGTAAAGCATGGCCCCTCCTTACATAAGTTCAATGTCAATTTGATTGTTCTTTTTGATATCAGTCTTTTCGTAGATTATCTCAATGCTTTCTTTTTTTAACTCTCGAATAACTCTTTGGTATCGATTGTATCGTCTTGTGTTTTCGAGAGCGTAGTAGTCTTGCGCATCTTTATAAACATATGGAACTATTCCAATATTCTTTTTTGCTTTTGATATTGGCTTTTTTTGAATAACATAGAACCACTCTAAAGCTCTTATCATTCCAATGTAGGTCATGCCTTGATTTTTAAATCTCACGATTGTTGGGAAAGTCGCCTTCGATATTCCGTTAAAAAGATTAGAAGCATATTCAATAAGCAGTATACGCTGATTAGACTCATCGTAGCTTGATAGGGGGTGATTTGAGATTAGCTCTCCATCAATCACATCAAATTTATCAAAATGAAGTCTTTCTTCGGTAAAAGAACACTCCAAACAGAGAAATTTACTATCAAGCCCGTATGAGCCTATGTTTGTTTTTGCTTTGCACTTTGAACATAAATTTTGTTTTAGCAAAATATTTGTTTCCATATAACCATCCTCCTTTCACTCTATAATTAATTATACCACATTTTTGAGTTTTTGTCAAGAATTTAAAAAAAGCCAAGATACTAGACCTTGGCTTTTTAGCTTATAATTTACCCAAAACTTCTGCCAGTCTTGCGGTTTCACTTCTTTCAATGGATCTCAGTTGAACTGTTCCGAACAGCTTTGAGTGTTCCGTGAAAGCTAGTTTGTTTAATTGTCTCAATCCACTATTGTTTCTAAACAGTTTTTGGTCTGTTTGAGCCCAGTCGCCATCGAAGAAGATTCGAGAGTCTGCGCCAATTCTACCCAAAAGAAGTTGGGCATGTTGGGAGGTTAGGTTCTGGCTTTCCGTTGCTATTACGATTGAATTAATTAGATTTCTACCTCTAGCAACAGCCATTGGTAAAATTTCAATTTGCTCTGTTTCAACCATTTTTCTTAGTCGATCAATTCCAAGCAAGTCAATCAAAGTCGCAGTGTAGGAAAGTTCCTTTTCGAAGATTCCACCAGGCAATGCCGCTAGCTCTTTTGTTGAAGCTACCGCACTGTTGTTTGGAACAATCACAATCTTCGCAATAGACCCCTTTTCCAGTTCCTGTAAAGCATAGGACATCATGAGCAACGATTTTCCCGTTCCATAGGTTCCAGAAAAAGAAAGTACCGTAACACGCTTGTCGGATAACAACTCAAAGGCGCATCTTTGCTCAAGATTTTTTGGTGTGATTCTCTGAACATAAATGCTTGAGATTGATTGATTCTTAATGATTTCTGCCCTATTCTCCATAACTCGATAAGTTAGTCTATCTGATATGATAAAATGATTGTTTGGGAACTCTTTTGGATCTAAAGGTTCTCCTCTGAATATTTTTTCAAGAGTTGCTCCGTCTGATACATCGTCCAAGTAGGTAACTCCAGTATACTCATTTGAATAAGCATACTCATCAAAAATTGCTTCAACTCCATTTGCCTTAGCTTTTAAAAACAAACTAAGGTCAAGTGTTTTTAGAGTTAAACCTCGACTCTTCGCCTGTCTTATTAAGAAGTCATCAACAGTTTCATTTTCTAGTTTGTCTTCTGATTCCAGTGTGAAATTTCCTGTGTCGCTATAGATTTTGTAAATTGCATCTCTAGCATCTTTTCCAACTTCTGCGCTGAAGGTTTTTAGCCTATCCAATTCACAAATAACTGGATAAGAGATAATCCCTTTCTCGTCTTTTCCCCTTAGTAAGATATTAGTGTCTAAAATGTAAGAATTTCTCATTCATTACTCCTTGTGGGTTTAGTTGGTATTAATTATAATGCCTTTAACCTGTTTATTAATACCTTTAACATGTCTACGTCGGAAATATCTGTTTCTGATATTTTCTTCATTAGGGTTGTATTTATTTCCTCAATAACTGGTGACTGACCTACTGATTCAATTTTTGAACTAGCAATGTCAATGGCGCTTTGTCTAATCTCTTCAAACTCTCTTTGAGTTGAGCTAACTCCTTCTATTGCGGCAGGATCTTTCCTATCCCAATCAGACGTTGTTGCTACATCTTTTACAGAGTTTTGAATTGCCTTGACTAGATTTTCATAAGAGAGAATGTCTTCGGCGACGATGTTTGGGAATCTACTTTTTGCTTCCCAATAAGCTGAACCTTTGAAGTGCATGATACTTGGTTCTCTAGGATCTCTTGAGCTTTCTACATAAATGAGTTGATCAAGTAGTCCCATTATGATACCTTTTACTTTTTTATTAAAGTTCAATGAACGATATTTTATTTCTTCGTTTAACTCGTCTTTTTTAACTGCGGCGTGACCAATTATAATTAATCCGTAACCTGCATTGGTAATTTCTCGGAAGAATTTCTTAAACATTTTTCCAAGTTGAGAATGGCCGCCACCCCATGGAATATCAGAAAGAGTTTTAACACCATTTGTTTGACATAGGTAGTCTTCTGCGACGTCTACCAAAAGGTCAATCGGGTCAATAATAATAGTTTCGTAAAGCGCTCTAACCTCTGGTTTTCTTAATTGGGCAACTGCGGTTAAAGCATCCGTCCAACTAGTTATATTAACAGCTCTAGTTCCTGGAATAGTTAAATAGCCTTTTTCCAATGCGAAAAGCAAAGGCTTTGGCGATTTAAGTGCCGTCGTTGTGTTATGAGTTACAACGTATTCTTCTGTGACGTATAGATGCTCAAGATCGTCAACGAAGATACATGTTGCTTCTTCTCGATGGGAGAATTCAATAGACTTAAGAGAAATAGTGCTTCTTTGGTTTTTGTTTTTCAGTATACTTGAATTTTCTACAACCTTTTTTCTTTTTTGAGGAAGTCTAAAAACTTTTTCAATGTTTTCTAGCCCCCAGAGAGATACCACATATTCCTCTTCTGTCGTCTTATTTGAAGCTGAAATAAAGGATAAAAAACCAAGACTGCGAATAAGATGCTGAACATCTTTTGCAAGTTTCAAGCTGTGACTAAAATAATAAGCATATTCGCCATTTAGAGAGACAATTCCAGCAACATCCATCAAACCTTGAAGAAGATTAAATCTTTCTTCAATTGATCCGAGCAAATACTCTTTTGGAATTCTCTTTTCGGAAAATTTTCCGACCAGGCTTTCAATTGTTTCTTTTTCGTTCTTATTGAGTAATCCAATAACTTCCTTTATAATAGCAAAATCTTCCGTAGAAAATTTAAATTGCTTTAAGGCGTCAGAGCGGTCACTAAGAAAGACTCCAATAGCATAGGGATCTACTGTAAAATTCTTAGCCTCCAAATTGATTGGTTTTGAAAGGGGCATTTTGTAGCGGAAGTGACCAGTATCGTTTCTAGTACCTTTTAGTATCAATTCTGAGAGAGAGGTTGTTTCAAAATTTCCATGGTCTGTTTCATAGGTCCAAAGATGATCCAAGCAACTGTGCGCCACTCTTCCATCTTCAAATGTTAATTTATAGATTTTCTTCTCACCTTGTGGATAAAAACCAAGAACCTTAACGGGCTGTCCAAGTCGATTGAAGACGTAATCACCAACCCTCAAGTCTCCCATCTTTTCCCAACCATTTGGAGTTAAAATGGCGGCAGAATTTGGCTGAGCTTTCCCGGAACCAGGATCCCCGTAAAATCCAATTGCATAACCACTTATCGAGCTACTAACCTCGTGCGGAATAATATTTGTTAAATCTATCATTTGTTCCTCCTTTTATTTACTTATTATTTTCTTAATTTAAAAAAGAGGAGCAATTGCCCCTCTTTATTTTTTTATAATGTAAAGTTTCCAGAGGAAGGTTTACTAGTTGTAGTTGTAGCTGCTTTTTTGTTTGCTTTCTCTTTTGCTTTCAGTACGATTCCTTCTCTTACTGCAAGAACTTGACTTCTTTCTTCATCTGTTAAAAGCCCAGTTGAAGGAGGAGTTGCAGATTTAACAACAAGCTGTCTGCTTGTAGTTCTTTTTGAAGTTACAATTGGAGCGCCAAATGCAGATTCTTCAGTTTTTTCTTCAACTGATTCAATAACCAAAATATCTCCGCTAACTTTAAGATCTTGTCCAACAGTAGCAACTGTTTTAAGGTAGTTTACTCCTTTTGAATCAACAACATTAAAGTCTATGATATTTGGTCGACCTTTGTAGCCTAGAACCAAAAGTCTTAGAATTAAAGCGCCAGTTGGAACATCATCAACAATTTCTTCAATCATTTCAAAGATTTCACCAGTTACAGTAAATTTTGCTCCTGCTTCTTTTACGATTCCACGATTGTAGAAAGAAGAACTTAATTGGAATCCACGAATCATTTTCCCATCTTGACCAAAGAAAACATTTTCAGATAGTTCAACTTTGTTAATTACCACAGAGTCAGCCGCATCTCTTCCGTCATTTGCGATTGTTTTATAATCGTCAATAACAGAAAGCAAAGATTTATAAACGTTATTCTCTCCGCCATCATTCTTTGTTTTGTAGCTGAAAAAACCAATTGGAACAAAGTTATCTTCGCCCGCTTCAACCGTGACAGTACCATAAATTGCATCTTTTCCATTAACTATTGCTAATGTGTGATCGATAGAAATTACTTTACCTTCAATAGAACATTCGTTTAAATTTTGTGAAATAGCCATTTTTTTCTCCTCTTTTTTTTAATTGTTTTTTTGCGCTTTGTATTTTTTAAATTTTAGCTAATTAAGCCCCTTTCGGGGCGTTAATTAAAATTTATATTCTCTACCTGCGTCAGTGAGAGTAACGAATTTCATTGTTTTTGTATCTTCGCCAACTTGTACGATTGCTTCGTCTCTGAAAGCTAAACCTTTTCTGATTAGTCCATTTAAAACGCCATTAACAGCGATCGGAGCCATTTCCAATTCTGCTGCAATTTCTTGAGCTGTCATATCTGTTCCATCTACTTTTTGAAGATACTGAAGTAGAACAACACCTTTGTCAGTCATTTTTTTTGCAGTTTCAAAATCAAATTCTGCTTCCAAAGCCCATTGGTAAGCTTTGTAAGGTTTTTCGTTGACTTCTACGTCAGTTTTGACGAGAACGCCTTTCTTCTCTAAAGAAACCAAACCACCAGTTACTTGACTAGAAGTTGCGCCAATAGCTTCCGCTACTGCTTTAATTGTAAACGCTTCTCCCTTGTGTGAAGCCAAGAATTCATAAGCTTTTACCGTGTTCTCCGATTTTGTTTTAATTTGCATCATTTTGTTGTTCTCCTTTTATTTTAAAATATTTGATTGGCGACATTTGCGCCAATTAACAGCTTTTCTTAACCTCTATAAATAGTATAACATAAATCGAAAGGAATGTCAAATATTTAATGCCCCAACTTCAACAACATTCTGAGTGAAGATCTCTAGTTCTATCTTCGGCTTTTGGGTTAATGTTTCTCCAGAAAGGGCAATATTTTTCTTACCTTATATAAATATTATACCATAGATTTAATAATATGTCAACTACCTGATGTGAGAATTTTCTTAACTTTTTCAAAAAGTATTGGAGTATATTCTATCTGCTCTACACTTGCGTTAAAGTGCAGATTAGAATCCAGGTTGTGTTGGTGAATATGACCGTGGATATTAAAAAACTGACTACCTTCTTCTAGCTCAATTGGTCGGTGGCTTAGAAGATATCTATCATTAAGTAGAACTGAGTTAGCGTAAACCGCATCAAAACCTAAGTCAAGATATTTTTTAAAACTGCCCCTGTCATGATTGCCTTTTACTAGGATTTTCACTCCATTGAGTTTAGAAACAATTTCTCTTAGATTTTCGGCAGTACTAAAACCAAAGTCACCAAGGTGGTAAATGTAGTCTTGTTTTTTTACCATTCTGTTCCAATTATTAATCATTACTCTGTTCATCTGTTCGGTTGTCTCAAAAGGACGTCCCGAATATTTAATTACATTTGTGTGATAAAAATGCGTGTCTGAAATTAACCAAATGCGCTGACTCATCTTCCCACCTCCTTTTACTTTATAATTAATTATACCATAGATTTAAAACAATGTCAAGTATTTGCTACTTTAGTTTGCGACCTTTGTGAGCGCGCTTACCAACCCATTTTGGACTATCTGTAATCTCAATAGATACTACATTGTCACTAGGATCAAGTTTTATTCCAATAACTCCAAGAGCACCTCGTCCTGTTGGGTTGACTTCAGAAACCGAGAAAATATTATTGTAGCCATTTTTTGTTTTGATTACAACATAGTCTGACTCCTTGCAAAGTAAGCTAGTTACAACATCCTTTTGGGAAGTAAGAGCGACAGGTTTTGATGCCTTGATAATACTTCCCGCAGTACGTTTTATTTTGCCTTCCTTGTTTACTGTGATTATATCATAAGAGTCTAATTCTTCTTGTAGTAGTAGGTCAACGTCTCTGGCAAAGACTTCTTCTTTTATTGGAATTAAGGTCTCTTTGGAGATTGCGTAAGCAGGATTTTCTTTTGAAACTTCTTTCCAGTCTCCTTTGCCTTTTGATCCACCATATTTAACATTTCCTCGGTCAAGTTTGGCATAGGTTACCTTGATTTCTTTAATTTTATTGCGCTTCGCAAACAGTTCATCAACTTCTTTCATTGGCGTACTATATAGTTCTTGTGATCGGTACGAATTCATTAAAATTGTCGAATATTCAACTAGGCGAACTGGGTTGGACAAGATTAGGGTTAATGCTGCGACCTCCTCTTGGATTGTCTTTAGATTGTTTAATAGTTCTTGATACTCAAGATTTGCAAGCTTAACAAGTTTCATGTCAAGGATGGCTTTAGCTTGTGGAGTTGAATACCCTCTCGTCTCAATTTTCGCCATAGCTGCAGACTTGCTCTCGCTAGACTTTATTAATCTTATGATTTCGTCTATCTCGTCTAAGGCTTTAATTAAGCCTTTGAGTATGTGACCTTTTTCTTCAAGTCCTCTCTTCTCATGCTCAAGCTTCTCTTTTGTTTTTCTCAGATAAATCTCAATCCAAGCCAAAAGCGCAGTTCTGACACTATACTCTTTTGCATGCCCTTCTGCATCTAGTAAAACTAAATTAACACTAACGCTACTTTCTAAAGAGGTTTTCTCACATAAGGTTTGAATTAAATCTTCAACATCAGTTTTCGGTTTAAATTCAATACTCATACTTACCTTCTCTTTTCGATTTTCAAGAGAGCTTGTGTCTTGAACCTTTGAGATAGAATTGAAGATAGGTGTGACTTCAAGAGCTTTTTCAATTTGAGAAACTACTAAGTCTGGACTTGAGCTATATGGGAAATTTGTTATAATTAATTCATTTCCTTTAATTTGGAATGTCGCTCTAAACTTAATAGATTTATTTTTGTTATCTCTTGGTACATGAGAATAAACAACAGGAAGTTCGCTTTTGTTTACTATTGTCGCTTCTTGAGAATAGTAAGGTTGAAGAATTTTAGCAAAATCCTTTTCGGATATCGCTTTATCCTTCATAAGCGCTTGAGTTGCATCGATTACCGAACTTAATCTAAAGCTTGGAATAGAGGTCGCAGTACCAACTCCAATACCAAGTTGATTGAAAAGTAGAAAAACTGGAATTGGAATGAACAAATGCTCCGGTTCGTCCATTGTGTTGTCAAAGTTTCTCTTCATTTTTGCAGTTCCATTTTTTAGAGATTCGAGCAATGCGCCTCCAAGGGGGCTAATTCGACACTCAATGTATCTAGGAGCTGCGGCACCACTCTTTTTCATTGAGAGTGCAGCTTGTCCACCCCAGTTTCCGTTTCCAGATAGTAGAGGATAGGTCATTTTGTGTGGTTGCCCCATTCTTACAATAGCCTCCTCTAAGGAAGCAGGACCATGGAGATAGATCTTTGTTGTCTCGCCGATAAGGTTTACAACTTTTCTAAATTTTCCAGTTGGCTTTAGTCCTAAAACATGAGCAGAATAAAGAATCTTTCGCTGAGAAGGCTTACACCCGTCGAAGATAGATGGTATGGCTCTTTCTTCATTGAAATAAGTTCCGTATTCTGTTAAAGATTCAATAATAAATTCATTTACATTAAAATCGCTCATATGAACATCTCCCTTCTCATTGCTAAGTCTTCCTCCGCTTTACTCAACGCAAGCTTTAGAGACTCATAGAACTCTTCATAGGTTTCTTCCGTTAGTTTTACTTGTTTTAGTTTTCTTGTTTTTCTATTTGTTGTAAAGTTATCGAGTTCCGAAGGAGAGAGCTCCCCCAACCCTTTTAAATAACTAATATCCCAAGTTGAGGGTATCTTCTTTTTCTCTTCATCGTTCATTAAAAACTTAACCTCTCCTTTTGGTGAAGAAGCCATGTACATTGGCAAGGTTGGAATATAAATCTTTCCTTCGAGCAGCAACACTTTGTAAAACTTTGCGAAAAACCCAAGAAGCAAGTTTATAATCTGAGTTCCATCTACGTCGGCATCTGCGGCTAAAATGATTTTATCAAACTTCTTTATTGCGTCTTTTGGTTCGCCAAGGATTTTAATCAAATCTTGAATCTCTTCATTTTTTAAAATATCTACAAGCTCTTTGCTAAAGGTATTGAGTGGCTTACCTCTTAAGGCATAGGTTGATTGATTCACTGGATTTCTTGTTAAGCTAAGTCCTCCCGAAGCTGATTCACCCTCTGTTAAGAAAATCTCAATATCTCTATCTGACGAACACCCCTTAAACTTCGTTGAAACATTGAAGAGGCTTGAACTCTTTTTTTTGCTTGCCGCTGTAATGTTCTTCATTAGTTTATCAACGTCTGTTGCGTCATTCAGCTTTGTGAGCAACTTAACAATTGCTTCAAACTCTTTTGGCGCAGAATTAAAAATGCTTTTGATTTCGTCTTTAAATAAACCAGAAAGATTTCCATTAATTGAAGAGTGATTTAATCTTTCTTTTGATTGTCCCGAGAACACTGGAATCTCTGCCATAGATAGAGAGATAATAAAACATAGTCCTCTTCTAATCTCTTCTCCGCCAAAAGAAGTCTCAAAAAACTTATTGAACTCTCTTGTTATTGTAGCTTTTAGCGCAGTAGTGTGGGTTCCACCTTGAGAGTTGTAAATCATATTTGTATAAGCCTTCTCAAAGTTTTCTCTTTTCGTCCAAACCATAGCAACTTCAACGCTGAGATTTTGAGTTTCTGCTTTGAAGTTAAATACTGGTGTGATACGATCTTTTTCCACAGTGTAGTCATTGATAAACTGCGACAACCCCTTGGATTTAAAGCTTTCTTTTATTCCATCTACCGTTACTTCAAATTCAATTCCTGGCATTAGGTAACTCATGTCGTCAAGTCTTTTTTTGATTCCTTCAACTTCAAGAAAGGTTTCAGTAAATACTTCTCGATCAGGTGTCCAACTAATCTCCGTTCCATTAACTTCCTTCGTTTTTGAAAGTTCATTTTTTGAAACACCCTTTACGTTACACTGAATTGTTCTTTTTTGACCTTCTCGATACGATACGGCAGTAACTTCACCAGTAGCAGGCGCCAATTTCAAACCTGCTCCATTTTGACCGCCAACACCTTTGTATGCTCCAGACTCTTGATTAAACTTTCCACCTGCATGGAGCTTAGTTAGCACTCCCTCTAAACTTCCGAGAGGTATTCCTCTAGCAAAGTCTCGAACTCGAACGTTGTTCGTTTTTGTGTTAAGTTCTATTTCGATCTTTGAGCCATAGCCCGAAATAGCCTCGTCGATTGAGTTGTTGATTATCTCAAAAACAATGTGAGTTATAGCGGCAGCATCTTTCGACCCTGCATACATTGGCAATCTCGTTCTTATGCCTTCCAGAATGGGAAGTTCTTGTATTTGTTTTTCGGTGTATTGTTCTGACATTTTAACTCCTTTCTTAACCTTATATATTAATTATAACATACTTTGCTTAAAACGTCAAGAAAGAGAAGAATAAACTTCTCTTAGGCAAAAATATCAGTGTATTGACATTCTAAACTTTGTTTATCTTCTCTTATTTGGACTAACTTCGGATGGCGTAATGTTTTTTCAACGGTATCAATAGACATTCCTCCAACTTCCATAACAACTTTCTCAAGGTATTTTTCCGGATTGTCTCTTAAGTCGATCTTTAGAGAGTCTTTTAATCCACTAACTCTGCAAACCTCAATTAATTTTCCATCATACCAAGCTCCAAGTCTTACACTAGAAGGCAGATCGTAAAAGAAATCCTCCGAAACGGCTATATATTGACCACCTTTTCCGTAGTAACTTCCTTCAAGTTTTTCTTCTTTTACAATATTAAACCAAAGTTTGTGTGTTGTTGGATATTTTCCTTGATATTCTCTTGTTGCTGGCAGTATACTCATAACAACCAAATCTAAAGTTTGTTTCATTTCTTGTTTAACCTTTATTGTTCTCCAACTTGGCTTACCATGTTTATCGAGTCTTGCGTCGTAAGTTCCCTTCTTTTCGGTTAGAACTCCACCCTCTTCGCCTTCTGAGAGCCATTGAGAGATTGTCTCTGGAATGTTTTCAGTAATTACCTCAACGTAGGAAATTAAGGGAGAATTGATTAGCTCTTTTACCTTGTCGATGTACTTAATTCGACTTTCTGCCTCCAGACCAGTTAGGTCTTTTCCATCAAACATTAAAATATCAAAAATATAATATTCCACAGGAGTTTTAGCTTGACGAGCGATTGACTTTGTAGGCAAACAACCCATTATGGATACAACTTCCTTCGATGTTTTTTCTACTCCTTTAAAGCAAATTTCTCCCAGTAAAATTGTTTCAGATGGAAGAGTGGACAAAACCTCCATAATAGAAGGAACATTATCTTGCTTTTGAACCCAGTCTTTTGTTTTTACGCTCATTGTCCGAGATTGAAGAATATAGTCTTTGTCTTTTATTCCGAAGCGATAAAATGCTCCATCTCTTTTTTTCGTAAGAAAATAATCACTGCCATTAATAGCCTTCTCAAGTCTTTTTGTTTGAGCTGTGCTACTTCCGTTTGGGAGTGACCAATATTTCATTGCATAGCTTTCTAGGATTTCTTCATAAGTCATAATTTTCTCCTTTTTTTTCTTATAATTAATTATAACATATTTTTAACAAAAAGTCAAACTCTTCTTCGGTCATTATGAACCTCATTAATTTTCTCCATCATCGTTTTTGAATACTCTTCTATTCCAAACACACTTAAAGAGTATAAGGTTTTCATCTTGCCTTGTATTCTTTCTTGTTTTACGGATATATATCCTCGGGCAGTTAGATTAAAAAGTCTACCCGTTAAACCCTTTTGATTTAGTCCTGTGACTCCGTGAATTTCCTCAACCGTGATCGATCTTGGTTTTGCGTTGTAAAGTGCGCCGACAATTGAAAGATCTTCATCGTTGTCAAAATTCATCTTCCAACTTCCCAATGTCTCTCTAAAATATTGACAAGCATCAAGATATTCCTCTAGCATACCTTTTTCTATCAGATCTTCCATTGTAATAAAGCTATTCAAGTTTCCAAGAAATTTTATTGCCTGTTGTCTTATTTTCTTCGCCATTTTTCCTCCTACCTCAACCAAACTACTGGATAGTTGCCAGTAAATCTAGTTAAAGCTGTATATCTTATTTGTCGTTCTTGTCCTTTGAAAAAACTTGACTCATCAACAATTACCCCTCTACAATCAAAAGTTGCGCCTTGGCTCTTATGTGTGGTTATTGCATAAGCCAAGGAGAAAAATTGGTTCTTTTTGTTTTTCTGCTCGTTGAAATCTGCCCAGTAGTCTGTAATAACAATATTGTCGTCAGTTATAACATCTAGCTTGTAGGATCCATATGAGTTTTTGAGTTTTAATATTTCTGCAAAGGTTCCATTTGTTATACCATTTTTATCATTTTTCAAAAACATAATCTTTGCTCCAATGAATGGGCGAGGTCCAGCAATTCGAGAGTTAATTTTTTCTCTTGTTGTGTTTCTGCCAACAACAAATTGAACATCTTTTCTGAGCCATTCTTGTTTTAAATTCTTTTTCTTATCAACTAGCAGTATGTTACCATAATTACCATCTGGGACAAAATCTCCCTCTCTAATTTTAGTTGCTGCATTTAAAATAGGATTTCCCAATGCTTGTCTATGTACATCTGTTAAGTGCGCATGAGAAGAATTAAAAAACATGTTGGGGTCGCCAATAGGAGGGAGCTGTGCAGGGTCACCAATAAGCATTACTTGTATTCCAAAAGATAAGATGTCCTCCATCATGTCTTGAGGAACCATAGAAAACTCATCAATTAAAATAAGCTTAAGAGAGGCTAACTCCTCAGGACTCTTTCTTTTAAAGCCAACACATACTCCTCGCTTCATAATTGGATCGTAAATTAAAGAGTGTAAGGTTTGACCTCTTTTGTCTGCTATTTTTATATTCTTTGCGGCAGTACCAGTGTATGCAGCCAAAGCTATTTCGTTTGGTTGGTAGTTTAACTGTGGGATTAGATAGTTTAGAGTTGTTGTTTTTCCCGTACCAGCATACCCTGTAAGAATAGAAACGCTTTCGCCTTGTTGAACTCGATAAAAGATTGCGTCTACCGCATTTAGTTGCTGTTTAGTTAATTCTATTTGATTGCTCATTTGTTTACCTCCTATACTATAATTATAACACAATTTTACTCTTTTGTCAAAAACTTGACATCTCGCCTCCACTTGACTTTTCTTTTGATTTGTGGTATAATAAATATAGACCCGTCGAAAGTTTATTTCGGCTTTATATAGATTACTTAAAATATTTTAAAAAGGAGTATTACAATGAAAGCAAAAGATTTAATCGGAAAATTTAATTGGTTAGCAGAAGGAAGTCATAAAAACTTTAAAATAAAGAAAACAGATATTGTACTAACAAAAGAACAAGGGAGACCGGTTGTCTTTTTAAGCCACGACTTATTTTTCTTTTCTGTGGTTGAGGGATACTCCTCAAATGAAGACGAATTAGAATCCTTATGTAATGAGCTTGAGTTGATAATTTCTCAGCTTGGTTTTTGGTATTATGTTGGAATAGTTTTAGCAAGCTTTAAAAAAGAAAAAGTGAGCTAAGGCTCACTAAATCTTTGGGATAACTTTTAAGTCTGTAGTTAGAAACTCATTCTCCGCCGCAGAAAAATCAAAGAACCACAGATTGCCCCTGTCTCGATGTGACTTTTCTGGGATTCCGTTTGGAAAATTAGTTGGATCAAGTTCCTCCATGAAGTTTACGGGCAATCCTCCGTGATGACCTTGAAAACCTTCTCCAAAATCTACACAAATGCCCTGCTCTCCAATTGCTACAACTTCTCCTTTTAGGATTTGGTTTTTATACTTGAGACTATGACTTGTTTCGTTGTCGAACTTTTTTGAAACTTCATCATCATAATACACTACCATACCTAATTCAAAATCTACCTTATTCATTTGCTCCTCCTTTTAAAAATCCAAAAATTCTTAATCCACTCTTAGATAATTCCATTCGATCAAACTCCTCTATAGAGAGTTGATCAATTATTAAAATATAGCCACGATACCCTCTTACTGAATTTTGATCGAAGGGCGGTCTAATAACTCGATCACAAAACAGCTCGCTGAAGCCTCTTGTAACCAAAAGGACTTTATCACCACAGGACATTACTTCAAGGGCGATTTGATTCATAATAGTTTGTCTACCAACATCAAAATAATACCCCTCAAGATCAACTAAAAAAGACTCTGCACCCTCGTGATATTTTGCTAAGATTCTTTCTCCAACATTCCAAAGACCACCAATTTCTCTTTTTGAGACTATCATAACTCCTCCTTTTATTCTTACTTTTCTTATAATATAATTATACCACAAATTAAACCAAAAGTCAAGAAAGACATGTTAATCAACATGTCTTATCTTGTTTTCTATGGACTTGGCAATTAAAGAAACTCCCTCGTACCATTGGGGATCTGATGCATAAAAATAATTAACATCCTCAACTCCATAGCCTTTGAAATACTTTCCACCTTCTGTTAGATACTCTTCCGACAGGTGTTTGGCGACCACAAGAATTGATTCCCTTATGGAGGAAAAATGCTTTGTTGAATTTGTGTCGCTGTCATAAGCCATATAGCCAAATAAATTATTCCTAGTTTTGGCAAAATTGGATTCTCCCCAAGAGCTTTCCCAAGCTGCAAGAGATACTAAAAAAAATGCGTTAACGGAATATTCTTTTTCAGCTTCTAAAAACAACTCTGATGTACCGCTTAACCCTCGAAGAAGGTGGCTTTCGAGTTCAACGCTTTCAGTGTTTGAAAGCTCCCTTAGATTATTCTCATTGAAATAGATCTCCTTTTGAAAACTCCATTCTTGCGACCCTGCAGAAAAACCCGCGATTGATATTTCTTGAATATCAAAAATCTCAAGTAAAGTAGAATTTTCTAAGCCAAATGTTATGTCGGCAGAAAACCTAAAATTTACCAATAAAAATAAAACTACTAAAATCTTCAAAAACTTATTCATGAACCCTCCTTAATAAAATAAGGTTGCTATTTAGCAACCCCAGTCTATTACTTTAGATTTTTTATGCTTTTTCTTTCTTGTATAGTCTTTCTTGCTTTTCTTCACTCCACAACCGCTGCTTATCCAAGGAAGATGTCTTCCCAGTTTATTTGGAGAATTGATTAGGAGATCGGTCATATCTATTGTCATTGGGGTTTTGTTTTTTTTGCTCATATTCAATTCTCCTTTGTTTAAACTTTGTAGAGTTTTAGGTTGCCAGTGAAATTATCTATTCCATCTGACCAATAAGGTCCGATTCCGACGCAAGTTAAAGTTGGTTTGTTATTAAACTCTGTTCTACCCTCATCTTCAATCACAGAGTATGCAATTTCATCTTGGGCAGTTAGGGATTTTATTAATTCAATCATTTCTTCTTCGCTATTGACTTCCAAAACGACTTTTACAAAGCTTTCATTAAGCCACCTGTTCAGATAACTTTTTTCGTCGCATATCAATATCGCCCAAAGATCTTCTTGTTCTCTGTTGGAGAACTTTCCGATATTCATAATTTTAAATAAACTTCCCATTGAAGCATGAGAGACCTGAGCCGCCATTTTTCCATGAGTCATATTTAAGTCTTTTCGTACAACTATTACTTGTTTTACTCGTCTAGCCATTTGGGTCCTCCCTTTAGATTTGTTTATGTATGGAGGAGCGCCAGAGAATCGAACTCTGTAGAGTGTTACCTCGCGACAATTTTCAAGATTGCTTCCCACCATTAGGCTACGCTCCATATTTGTTACAAACTTTTTTATAAATGTTTTATATAGTTTTAATACTTTCGGCGAGTGGCGAAAGATTTTAACTTCTGCTCCGAAACAAGGCTGTTTCAAATCGTTATGAAAACGTTCCCTCAATCATCTAGACATTTGATCCCTACACGTT
>Ga0136588_1000424_pt1 | contig 15650 bp, 13 predicted proteins | sample AntRauMFilla1564_FD_104782 | JGI IMG/M metagenome (GOLD analysis project Ga0136588, IMG submission 104782) | Saline lake microbial communities from Rauer Islands, Antarctica - Metagenome Filla 1 #564 | ecosystem: Environmental > Aquatic > Non-marine Saline and Alkaline > Saline | place... | reverse complement strand
CTACTATCTAATCCACCACTTATTGAAGCAACTTCACTTGATGTTATGTAAGGATTTAAGTCACTCGAAACTAAGTAATCACCTTCAATCGTAGTAATTCTACTATCTAATCCACCACTTATTCCAGCAACTTCACTTGATGTGATGAATCCACTAACATCAGGAATGATTATTCCATCAATTTGAGTTTGTAAATCACCACTTATACTTGAAGTAGTTGATAATAGAGTATAACCGTCAAGATCAGTAGAAACTAAATAACCACCACTTATTGAGTCAATTTGAGTTTGTAAATCACCACTTATACTTGAAGTAGTTGATAATAGAGTATAACCGTCAAGATCAGTAGAAACTAAATAACCACCACTTATAGAATTTGATCCTGAAGTTAATTCAACCCCGTCAACAAAAACTTTACCACCAGTGACATTAATACTACCCGTAACCAATAAATCTTGGTTTATTTTCATTGACCCCTGCATTTTATTCCCCTATCCTTGTAATTGATACAGTATAAACCCCATCATTAACTGAAGAAGCTATATCTTTTCTTATTTCAATATTTGAATTAGAAAGCCATCTTGCTTCAATTTCATCACCCTCAGAAGCGGGGGAACTAACAAGTCTATTAACAATCCCAGCACCAGAAATCGAAGATGAAGCAGTCATAAATGTAGCGGCGGGGGTATCATCAGCGACTCCAGATACAAGCAATACCGCAGCACCTCTTTGGTTACTTATTGTTAATCCTACCCAACTATCTCCTGAAAGAGAAATGGTTTCTCCAGTATGTAAAGCGTCTTTAACGGATATGCTTTGACCTACGTATAGATCATTATCAATTACACCAATAGAGTCAAAATTAACAATACCTTCAACGAATAGGTTTCTATCAATATACAAATCTCTATGAACGATAAGATCACGGTCGATTTCAGCATCAACTTCAACGTTGATTGAACCATCAACATTAATATTTTGTTTCATGTCTACATCAGACCAAAAAGTTGTGTCACCAGAAATACTTACAGTTCCATCAATTACTACATTTTCATAGATAAACACATCTTGCTTAAAAAGAGCATTATCATCTACAGTAAGAGTAGAATTAATTTGAACATCTTCTTGAAATAAAGCATCTCCATAAACATCAAGTTGACCATCGGTTTCTATATCACCAATAAAATAGGAGTTTCCTTGAACTTCAAAGTTATCTGTAAAGAACACATCACCAGATATAGTACCAAGAGAATCTACAGTAAGCCCCCCAATGACACCAACATCACCACTTACAATTAAATCACCAAGTATAGTATGATTACCACTAACAGACACATTAGCATTAAAAAACGCATTATTATCTACAGTTAGATTACCAGCAATTTCCACATCAGCGCCAAATTGAAAATCACCTGACAATATACCGATACTACTAAAGTTAACAGAACCATCTACTACAAGATTTCCATCAACCCAAAGGTTTTGTGAAACATAAAGACTAGAATTGCCTGAGATATCACCATCTACTTGTAGGGTTTGGTTTATTTTAGCAAAAGATTCGACTTCAAGGTCTTCACCAATATATCCTTTACCCCAAACTGAGATATCGTCTTTAACTAGAAGGTCTTGTTGAACAGTCACGTCACCTGAAATTGAAGCATTACCATCTATTGAAACATTACTAAGCATATAAGCGTTACCAGTAACACTGGCAAACCCACTTATATAAGCATTTTCCAATCGGAGTGATGTTATATCCCCGTTTTCATCAATAAAAAAGGTATCACCTACCATATCAGCATATAAGGCAATATGGTCTGTGTCAGCCCCTACCAAAGGAGTTGTTTTTTTCCTATAATGGAAACCAAAATCTCTAATTCCAGCCATATTTCCTCTAATCTGCTTTTTTAATCGCGTTCTTCTTTATTTATATGTTTTATTGCTAAAGGTTCATCAGTCATTATTATTACTGATCTATTTGGGTCATTACCATTACCCAAAAACTGAACAAACGAATTGATTATCCACACAACTCCACTATATAAAGCTCCATTAAATAATATATTCCACCAAACGAACGGTCCTAAAAATATACCAACAAACCACCCGACATGAAAACCAGCACACATTGGACAATTCATAATAGTTAATATTTTATCAGCAATAAAAGCGGTCACTCTAGTTAAAAACGATCTTTTAGTAAGACTTATATCAATAAGCCATTCTTTAAAGGAGTCGAATATAACACCTTGCACTAAAATATTAACAATTCCGTAACATAATAAACATGATACTAAAAAGGTCATAAATTCTCCTTTTTTTCATTATAAAGCTTTCGCATCAATACTTCTGATGTTTCTGGACTAATAAAATTATCAAACTCTCCATATTTTTTTAAATATATTTCTTCCATGGCTGCTAAATAATTTTCATTAAACTTTTGCTCGAAAGGTAAATAATATTTTACTGATTTCATATCTTCGATTAAATAAGGTAAAGTATATACTTGCATTAAACCAGCATCATTAATAGGAGGTTCCAATCTACTATCAAAAATAACATACTTATCATCTGATAAAGCTAGCCCCATGTTATTTATTTTTATATCAGATACATATAAAGATTTTTTAAAACTTTCTTTTATAAAATAAACAACATTCTCAAATCTATTGTCATATTCGACAATTTCTTCTAATAAAAACAACATTAATTTCTTCTTCTGTATATTAGCTTTTGAAAATTCTATTTTATTATTTTTTAATTCTCTTCTTAATACACTAACGGCTTCAAAATTCATAACTGGTAATGTTGTTTGGCTTGAAGTATCGTATGGAATAGGTGTTACTTCTTCACGCCAATAAATATAGAAATCATTTATATAATTACCTATTCTAAACACATGATCTAGGATATTGACATATCCTTTTAAGTTTTGTTCTTTTGCGGTCAATAGTGAATTTATTTCATATTCATCTTGGGTTATTTTTATAACCAAGTTATCAGTATTAGTTTTTAACACAAACCCATTGCCGCCAAACCCTAATACGTCATAAATTAAATCATGATCGTTATCAGTTATTAAAGGACACAAATCAAGCCCTAATTTTTCTTCGATTGGTTTCCTGATAGCATCAAGAATGATGTTAATTTGGGTTCGTATCATTTTTTTTCACCTTACGCTATATTTATATATTTCTTGAAATTTAGTTTATCTTTATAGTAACCAAATTCTATCTCTTTATTTAAATTAAATTTATTGATTGTGTACTGCAATTGAGCGCCTGCGCTAAAAGACAATGTTCCTTGAGTAGCAGGTACCACTAAACTGTCAGGAGGGGTATTTGGTAATCTTTTTACACCAGATGAAGCAATTACTGAAAACCCTGCCCCTCCTTTTCTACCACTAGAACCGATACGACCATTGCCCTCACCCCCGCCATATAAAATTCTCGTGCCGCTATCCATTATAATTTCTCCTCCAGCTATTAAAATTACACTACCACCACCAGCACCAAAACCATCAGTATCTCTAAACCTACCACCACCAGCAAGGAAATGACCGCCCCTTACATCTATAGTACAACCTCTTAAATCTATATTGCCGCCAGCTATTAACATAAGCCCACCACCTGCTGGAGCAAATTCATTTAAGCGTTTAGGAACAAAAGCTTTTAGTTGTAGAAAAGCTTCATTGATATCATACCCATACTGAATACCCCCGCCTTGAAAACTAGGTCCTGTCCCTTCACCGTTTCCCCACGCACCCCCAAAGTTCCAAATTAATGTCGTAAAAAAAGATGGCGGGGGTGGATTCGGATCAACAGTTTCTGTACGTGATAAAAATTCATCAAATAGCGATCTGTCGAGAGTTCTAGTTAAAGTATAAGAAACGCTAGGTATCGTGTACCAAGTCCCTCTTATTCTTTGGGTAGTTTCCTCAGTCATAAATTCATAATTACCAAGTTGGTATTGTTCATCTCCATCATCACCTACTAATACCGAATGAGGCATAGAATAAATAGTAGTTAATGGGCTAATGGTTGACATATATGTATTGATTGGTGTTCCGTCCCTAGTTACATATTTTGTAGTAACTTCTCTTATAGGAGCCGCTGTTGAAGTTTGAACTAAACCTTTTTTCGCATAATGACTAAAAGAAACATTACTAGGTATATTACCTACAAATCTGTTATATTCTTCAATAGATTCCGAAACATAATTAAGTACCCACACTTGTTGACTTTGACCTAAATTTCTACCTGTAAGTACCCATTTACTTGTTATATAAGCATCAACTACCACCACTACCACATACGAGTCAACTGTTGTTGGATCGTAGCTACTTTTCCCGTTGATTGTTCCTCTTAGAGTCATATCTTTTATGGTCCTAGCCATAGCAAACCCATCAAAACTATAATTACTTAACGAAAGATTTTCATAATCTTTCGTTATAATAGTATCAGAATTAGTCTCATAAAAACCACCTGTCAAATCAGGGTTTGAAGTAGTTCCTGATTTACCATTAATTGGGAAAAAAGGCATATATCTATGCCCAACATAAGAAGTCGATCCCGTATTATTTTCAATAGCAAAAGTATTCGACATCGCATTATACGCATCGGTACTAGAGGGGTCTAATCTTATATCATATGGTAAATCATAACTCATTTAAATACCTCAGCTAATTATTGACCAACGATACCTCACGTCAGCACCGTATTCAACTGCTCCAACAAATGTAATATGTATACTACCATAAGCTTGACTTATTTGATAGGTTTCAGCGCCGTCTATATTAAAACCACCGCCTGCGTACACGTAAATATAATTAGAACTAGAACCACAAACACCTGACTCATCCTTAATAACCCAAGTATCGCCTACATTAGGACTTGATGGTAATGTAACAAACACGTCATTGTTTCTACAATCGCAACCAATATGAACTCTTCTTTTTGTTGAAACTACAGGTGGACTCGGTACACTATTATCATATTCAGTATGTACATCCCAATTGAAAACGGCATCAAATATTTCCGCTAATTGATCTTGGATTATAGAAGAGTCAAAAGGGTTTGATGGTAGCCATTGTTCTTGATCAGAATCGTATACTAATGTATCCCCATTTTCTACACCATCAGTATTAATATTAGATAGGTCTCCTATTAAAGTATTTGATTGTGTAATCATCGTATTAAAAGGAACATTTACCCACGTACCTGTATTGTTTGGGTTACATGGGTCACATGGATCAATATTAACAGTAGGATTAAAAATTAAAACATGATTAGCAGCTTCACCTGAAATAGAAACATTTTCAAGTTCTCCTAACAAAGTATTCTCTAAATCGGAAAGTTCTGTTGGGACAAATTCTTCTATAGAGAAGTCTACATACTCTTTAGAGGCAACTAAATGTAATGGTTGAAAATCATTATTTAAAATTTCTAAATCAGTTCTGAACCAATCTGACATAACCCAACCAAAAGTCTCTGCACCTGAAGGGGCATAGTTACTGAGTTTAGCTCCATTAAGGTGATCAGCACGACTATATACCATATATTGAAAATCGTGATAATTAGAGTCTATTTGATCAAGTCCAGTGTTAATTCTAATACCAGAATATGAGAAGTCTTCTTCATATACACCATAAGGGGAACCATTAACTTCGATACTTATATCATCGTTCTTAGTGTTGCCCATTGGAGTTTCTGGACCGAAAGTTACGCCTGATAGTTTAACGTTTGGATTTGAATAGAAAGAATCAAATCTACTATCTCCAGACATTTGAACTGTAGTAGAACGTAAAGTTAAAAGGTTTGATGATGTTGAAAAATCCCTAACCCAAGCATGCATAAACCCTGTTTCTGGAGCATTGTTTGTCCAAGCTCTAACTACTAAGCTACCTGAATCATTTGTAATTTCATTATCACCAGTAAATACATTTTTACTATTGTTAGTAGCAAGATAAACATTACCACCAACTACAAAATCTCCGTCAACATTTATGTCGGTATCAACATTTACATCACCAGCAACAAAAAGGTTCTTTCCTACACCAACCGAACCAGCAAAAACTGCGGAAGCGTTTGTAGGACTAGTACCAACAAAGTCATAATCAACAAATAGCTTACGCCATGCTCCATTATCATCCTGCCCAGCTTTACCAAGGTGGATGCTTCTTTCTTGTTGTGACCCAATCCAAAAGTTACCCTCTGGAACATCACCGAAGTTATCAATGAAAACATCTAATACCCCAGTGTTATCTCTCTGAAGAACAAAACCTTCAGTTTGGTCTTCAATATCATCTGTCCCAGAAAATCCTACAGTAACATAATTAGCTTGTCTAAAATTAACTTCTGCGCCTTCAGTGTTAAAGTTTTTAATAACAGTGGCACCACCGTATATTTTGACTGATTCATTATCAAGGTCAAGAGTAATATCATTATTACTAGTAATCTCTTTCGAACCGCCATCATCGTCTTCAACAATTAAATTACCACCAGCCGTGAAAATATGTTTCTTACCTAACCAAACTTTTTTACCTTTAACAGATTCATCTACCCAATTGAATTCTGAATCGTTAACTCCAGGAACTCCTTCTGGGTTTTCTCTATGTACAAAATAATTTACATGTCCAATCACATCGGACCAATCAAAAGGACCAGAAGGAGATTGACCAAATACGTCCTCATCTCTGCCAGCACCACGATTAACATTTGCGTTATCAGTCTCGCCAATTTCAAATACATAGTGAATATGACCTACTTGAGAGAACCCAGTATTAATAAAATCATTATTGATGTACTCAAAGGTTACATATGGGTTGTTCGCATTAGGAAGTATATCATTCGGATCAATTCCATTATCAATAAGAGTTTGGCGTTCAGCGGCACTAAGAAGATCAACAAGAGAGGAACTGGCGCTTAATGCTTGTGCAATATTAATACTTAGACCAGCATTAATTTCAATATTATTAATAGCATCTGAAAGATTACCTAAGCTTGTAAGATTATTCCAGTGAACCTCACCACCAAGAGCAGGAGTTCTAAGCTGATTACGAGTAAAGTAACGACAATCATGATGGTGTTTATCAAATATGTTAAAGCTAACATTATTGTTTGTATTATTAAGAAGTTGCGTTACCTGACCCTCAAGACTAACAATATTTTCTTCAATACCACCAATGCTACCAGAAAGAGTATCAATGAGACTACAAGCATCACAAGTGAGATTAGTAATCTCCTCTGGAAGGTTGATGATATCAGCCCAATCTACTTGAATTTCTAATTCATTGTCGGTGACGAATCTAATAATTGAATCGCTCATTTTATCTCCTTACAATACATCCCAATTTGTACTACCATCTGCAATAAACTCGGCAGAGTCAAAGTTAATTAATTCAAACGAAGCCGTAATGCTATTAGCAATAATCATATCACCACCAGAAGGAACAACATACAATATGTTAGCATCGGTGATTTTCTTAATTTTATAATTTCTGTTTTCATTTAATGATGATAATGGTAAAGTAACAGTTACGTCACCACCACTAGTATCTACTCTTAAATAAAAATCATTTTGGTCTAAAGTGTAATCTGTTAATTTTGTTTTTGAGTTTGGTACAAAATACCTAGAAGCGTCTGTTGCATTAGCTAAACTTATATAACCCACATAATTAACTACAACAGCATCAGTGTTGTTAATAGCAATCATCATTGGTTTAGCAATAGTAAGACCTGATGGTTTTGATGTCGTTAAATTACCTGGGATAAGAGGGTCTAAGAAATACACTGAGCCTGATGTTAATCCACTGAGACCGTTAATACGACCCTCAAATGTTATATCAAAAGTATTACTATCTACTACTCTTGAAACAACACCAAGAGCCTCGGCTTTTTCTGGATTGCTCGCATCAGCAAGCGCAAGAGCATATGAACCGCTAGTAGTATAAAGTGCTTCCCCAACGGTAAACCCATGACCAGTCTGTGTGACTCTATCAAATATTCTATTAGGTACGGTGAACTCAAGACCAGTTTCAAGCTGATTTACTGATACTACTAAATCAGAAGAATTATTAAAATTGGAAGGGGTATCATTAAGCTGTTGGAAGTAAGTAGGAGCGCCTGATGCTGGAACAATATCTGAAAGTTTCGCAAAGTTAAATGGTGATTCGTTTAGATTAATAAAACTAACACCACCTGAAGTATCAACTCCTAATACATCACCCGCATCAGATATTGATAGTGGAAAGCTATAACCACCTGAAGTTTCGTCACCAATGGTTAGGAAACCGAATATATTGTAATTACCGTAATGATTACTCATGCTGATTTTTCCTTATACTTTATTCCCTCTTGATCAATTCTTCTTTTTAGGTATACCGCAGTTTCCTTCGCAAAAGCATCAACATCATTTATAGCATTTTTAGGTGTTTTAGGGGAAATTTCATCACCAAAAATTTCTTGGGCTTTTTTTCCAACTTGACTCGTCATAAATTCATTAAAATTAGCTGGATTTATATTATATAAAGTAGCTAACTGTAATAAAGTCTTTACTTGATACAAGTTATGTTCTGGTTGGTTAAGATCATAGAATACCTGAAAGGTTTCTCTCAATCTTCTATTTATAGATTCACGCCATACCATAGTTAACCCTCTTGTACTATTTATAAGAAAACGAAAAAAGCTACGACATGAAATCGTAGCTTTTTAGAGAGTCTATAGTTATTTATCTTATTTAACTACAACATAATCAACTGATCTTAGAGATTCAACATTAGTTCCCCCAGCATAGGAGATTGAAGATTGTAAATCTTCCGTAATCTCTTGGAAACGAGCAGCTATTGGTCCTTGATAATCAACAAAAAGTTTACGACCTTCAATATTCTTTCGATGTCCTTTATTAAATTCACTTGCTGATCCATAATATTCTTTAACCAAACGCCCATCGTCTCTTTTAATAAGCTCACCTGGGCTTTCATCAAAGCCTGCAAGCATTGAACCTATCATTACCATATCAGCACCAAAAGCAATCGCTTTAGCAATATCACCATGCTGTCTAATACCACCATCAGCGACAATAAGCTTATTAGCCACATACGCACAATCTTTAACCGCGCCTAACTGCCAATGAGCACTACCAAATCCTGTTTTAATTTTAGTGGTACAAGCAGCCCCTGGACCTATACCTATTTTAGTAGCATCTGCTCCAGCTTCTTCGAGAAAAATAGTAGCTTCTGGTGTACATACATTACCAGCAATAACAAATGCATTAGGGAGCGTATCTTTAATACGTTTAATCATATCTGATACATTATCAGAGTGAGCGTGAGCAATGTCAATGGTAATATAATCTGGTTTACATGATTCCATTTTAAAACTATTAATAAGATCAATATCCTCTTTTTTAATACCGACTGATATAGATGCTGGTAAGTGACGATGACACATAGTTTTAACTAATTTTATAGCATCTACTTCAAAACGATGCATAACATAGAAATATCCATTCTCAGCTAACCACAACGAAAGTTCTTCATCAATAACACATCGCATATTAGCTGGAATAATAGGTAATTTAAACGACCTAGAACCAAATTGAATGGTAGTATCACACTGCGATCTAGAAGTAACCATACACTTCTTAGGTACCAACTGAACATCATCAAAATCAAAATTAGAAACCATGTTTGCTCCCTATCAAATGTATTATATAGGATATAAAACCAATTTAATCATTTGTTTTCAGTTGTAATGTCCAATGACTATATTATTTGTGATGAGATAAATCAAAATCGAAGTGGTATATAGCATCAGAAGTATTATCTAAGTTACCTAAAAGTCTTTTCATATCTTGATCAGTTATACCATCAGCCAATCTAACATAAAATTTATCTTTTTGTAGTTTTTTGTTTTCTTGAATAGAACCTTCACCGTATACACTTTCGGTATCAAATACTATTAAATGTGGTATTTTTGAAAGTTCTTCTTTTGCATGTTCAAGAGTTTCAAATAAATAAGACTTCATAACTACAGTCTTCTGAACAGTTATGGGGAAAACTGGAACCTGAACTGTAATAAACTTTAAATCCATATCTAACAAATTTTGCTTAGTGATTGGTGTCAACGTAGCCATATTATCTCCTATTTAAGAAAGAAACCCAATTATGCTTTTCAGTGGAATCAAGTTTGTCCACCTTTTTTTTAATAGAAGATTTTAGTTCTTCTAGGTCAATCTCGTTTTGTGTTTCTCGCGTACAAGATAAAGTTTGTTCTAATATAAACTGGGTGATACGATCTGTGTCATTCATAAAAATCCTAATTAATTATAACAAAAAACCTCGGTTTTTTACACGAGGTTTTGTTTTGGTGGAGGCGAGGGGATTCGAACCCCTGTGTTCGTCAAATTTTAAAAGCCCGTCTACATGCTTAGTCCAAATTTTACTATTTTGGTTCTTGGACAACCTCATCTGGTCTTTCTCCAGCAGTCAATGGTCTGTCCCATCGTCGGCTTAGTGGCAAGAGGTACAGCTTACTAAGCCTATCTTGACCGTACCCCTGATCATGCAGCTAATGCTAGATCGTAATATTCGACGTGATCGTCTGCAATTATTTTTTGGTCAGCTTTTTACGCAGCCAACTGACCAACTGCGACATGCAAGAATCTCTCTCTACTTACGAGTCGATTTCCAGTAACGCCCCCAAATTGTCAAAGATAACCTAATCGGTATTTTATACCGCCGCTGTCTTCTCGTATTATATCACCTGTATCTAGTTCTGTCCAGTAAATTTCGTAAGCCACTGTGTCATCTAGAGCTACGAACTGATGAAAGTCATCTGGGTTAACTGAAGTCATCTCACCAGCCTCTATAATGGTCTCGTCTACAAGGGGGTAATCTTGTTTCCACACCTTGATTAACAACTTACCGCGTTCCACATAAAAAGCATTGTGTTTATGTATATGTTTATGTTTTGAACTGAACCCGCCCTTAGTAGCTTCAATTCTGTGAAACTCTACATTGTTTTTGTTAAATAAAGACTCAGTTGAACCCCATATCTTCCCGTTCTTCATTACTTTACTTTAACCTCCAAGCCCATCTGTTGGCTTCAAATTCTAAATTGTAGTTTTTACAAAACTCTTTAACTGCTTCCTGAACTGTCTGGCGTTTCCCTTGGGTTTTATTATGCCAACCCCAATCGTCACCGCATATAACAGCATTTGGGTATGCATTATAGCACATGCTAAGGTCCAAGTAAACATCTTCATATTGATGAGAAGCATCAATATAAATAAAATCTGGTTGAACTTCTGGGTATTTCTGAAGTTCTAGAATCGCCTTGATAGATGTCATACGCATTGGGAATATCCTATCACACCATTTTCTCTGATTACTCATGAAGGTATTATAGAGAGAAATGACACGTTGGTCATCTTTATTATGTTCAATTGAACCTTCCCATGTATCTACACAGATCACATCAGCTTCCGAATTAACTATCCACTCTCTGGCTGATCTTCCCAACCAAGAACCAAGCTCAAGTACAAGTTTTTTGTCTTTTACCAGAGGTAAAAGTAATTGGCTGTTCCATTTTGGAAACCAACCATGATCATCGAACTCTAAATCAGCTATAGTTTGTGGATACTTATAATCTTGATAAAAACTCATATCGTATTATATCATTGTTGAGAGTCAAATCCAATTATATTATAAATCGGAGAAGGATTATTCAGAAGAAGAAGAACCTACTACATCATCACAGTTTACAGATACCGAATAACAAGTATTATCAAGGTTATAAATGTGAACCATGCCACTATCAACATTGTAAGTTGGTGAAGAAGTTGCTATATAAATGCCATTTTCAGAAATCGCCGCGACATATCCATAACGATCAGTAGTTTCTAAATTATCAGTGAATTTTAATTCCTGAGTCCAAGAACCGTTATAAGTGAAAACGTAAATATCACCATCAACATCTTCATACGGTTCTTGGTAACTAAGAGCCGTAGCAATGAAAGCATTACCACACGCATTCACATCTACATCGAAACCAAAGCTAGAACCGTCAATAGAATCGTTAGTAATAATTTTAGTCTCTACCCAATCTGACCCGTCCCAACGATATTCATAAACAGCACCAGCAAAGACACCATTAATATTATTGTCTTTATAAGCACCAACAATAATAACATCTGCTCTTTCGGCAATGCTAATTGATTTACCAAATCTATATTCTTCGTCACCATCTGAAGCAGTAAGTTTAGCATTAAGATCATAACTAGAAACATTCCAGTCAAACACATAAACTGAACCAGAACGAATTCCAAGATCATCATCGTCAAAGCTAGAAGCAACAAAACGAGAACCATCTACATTAATAGAAACATCCCACCCAAAGACATCTTGGGGTTCACCATCACTAGGTTGTACCTTTTCTCTAAGAGTTAAGGTGTTGTCTAATACATAAACTGCTCCCGCTTGAAATCCATTATTAAATACGTCATTCTTGTTGTAAGGAGAACCTATTGCAAAGTAACTACCATCAGATGAGACATCTACAGAGTGACCAAAACGATCACCTTTAGGATTTTCAACAGTAACACCAATAGCATCAGGTGGAGTGTAGCTACCAGAAAGAGAGAATCCGCTAGCGTATGTATAATGATATATTCTTCCTTTATCATTATCATATGCTGGAGCACCAACAATAAGTTCAGACCCATCAGCACTGACATTAATTGACCAACCAAAGTCTATATTAGTAGGTCCAGAAATAGTTTCTACAAAAGTATAACCTGGAACTCCAGTTGGTGGATTAGGAAGATGTATGTCATAAACCCAAATTTTGGCATCAATAAGAGATGAAACAAAAACCCTTGATCCATTTTCATTAAATACTACACTCTGACCAAATCTATTTTCACCATAAATTTTAGGCTCACATCTTTCGTCAAAAGAAGAACTACTAGACGAATTAGAACTGGAACTGCTTGAGCTATTAATATATTCAGAAGAGGAACTACTTGAACTAGAAGACACTTCACTTTGACTTGAGCTTTCAGAAGATGAGCTTGAATTAGAACTTGATGAGCTTGTGGAACTGGTTGATTCGCCAGAAATAGAAGATTCGGAACTGAAACTAGAATCCGACGAACTAGAACTTGATAAATCACATTCTATAACAATTTTATTTACATTAAAGCTTTCTTCTTTAATTAATTCTCCGTTGTCTTTTCTAAAGAAGAAACCTTTAGATAAATCATGTCGCCATTGATTATATAATTCTTCACTTTCAACAAAAACACCATTAGGTTGATATATGTTACCAACACCGTGACAATTATTAATTATTTGGTCTGCACCTTGAATTTTAGCTATAGTTTTAACTTCATAATCATTAGTATACTCATAACCATTGAGCGCAGAATTAAAGTCTTCTTTTATATTAATTAATACGTTTAAATTATAATAAATACTAGTTTTTTGTGGGGAAAATATACATGGACATTTGCTTAGTTCAATAATATCATCTACAATTATGTCAGGGTCAAAATCAAGAGCGTAGTAAGTCGTTCTTTCAACTTGTCTTAATACGAAAATATTATTACCACCAATGTTTTCAGCTTTTACCTGAATAAAACTATCATCCTGTTGGAAAAAGTGGTTGGTTCCAGATACAATTGAAGCTGAAGTATCAAAAACTTCATACCACGATGGAGCAGTATCTTTTCTCCATGTGCAATTATCACTTTCATCGCAGCCACAATCATCAGAAATAGTAAGAGTCTCCGTTGTCGGATTGCATATACCCTCGGCAGTGGTGCCGTAAATATCTACCTCAATAGAAGGAGTACAAATTTCGTCTCCTAACGAACTAGAAGAGGAACTACTGAACTCATAACAACGAATAGGGTCTTGTGGGACAGGCGAATCTGTTGGTTCCTGACACCCAACACCATCATGGTCATATCGAATCTTTACAGATTCGCCAATAAAATTAAAATCTTGATCATTCATATACTCTTTAATAAAATCAACATTGTCTCTATGGGCAGTTATATAAACTTTCTTTTTAGTATAGTCAATTTCCACACCAAGGGCTTTTAAAGTCTCGGCGTCTAAAACATTCTCAAGATCATCAGAATTTATACTCATTTATAACCTTCCTTGGTTATTTATATATTATTATATTTCATAACTTAAACCATTATATAATTTTATGGACAACAAGCATCTTCATACTCTTGTTGATCTCTACGTCCATCAGTGATATCTGGGGGAAATTGCACCACATGGACGTCAGAATCACTGTAACTACACCCATCAGTAGAAACATAAGTCGCTGAATAGGTTAATGTAAGAGTCGATATAGGAAATTCACTACACGGAACTATAGCTTCAATATAAAGCGCAACAGGTTCAATTGGGTATGAGTTTCCATTAACAATAACATTACCAGAAAAAGACGACAAATCAGATATTACTGGGTACTCGACATCATAAATACTACCACAATCTAAGTTAAACCCACCGTACGAATCCCCATAAGAAACATTATCAAATATAATTAGCAATTCACCCGAACAAGTACCAAGTGATTCTAATTTAGCCCAATTCGTATCTGAGTATCCAAAATAACAATTATACTCAGCACAAGCTACACTACTACTACTATCGCTGCTATCACTAATGCTACTATCGCTGCTATCGCTGCTATCGCTGCTATCACTAATGCTACTATCGCTGCTATCACTAATGCTACTATCACTAATGCTACTATCACTAATGCTACTATCGCTGCTATCACTAATGCTACTATCACTAATGCTGCTATCACTAATGCTACTATCACTAATGCTACTATCACTAATGCTGCTATCACTAATGCTACTATCACTAATGCTACTATCGCTGCTATCACTAATGCTACTATCGCTAATGCTACTATCACTAATGCTACTATCGCTGCTATCACTAATGCTACTATCGCTGCTATCACTAATGCTACTATCACTAATGCTACTATCGCTGCTATCACTAATGCTACTATCGCTGCTATCGCTGCTACTTGATGGACAACAAGCATCTTCATACTCATATTGATTGCTACCTCCATTAGCGATATCTGGGATATATTGCACTGGATAACTAAAAGAATCACTGTAAATACACCCTTCAGTAGAAACATAAGTCGCTGAATAGGTTAATGTAAGAGTCGATATAGGAAATTCACTACACGGAACTATAGCTTCAATATAAGACCCCCCATCAGTTCTAATTGGGTATGAGTTTCCATTAGCAATAACATTACCAGAAATAGACGACAAATCATATATTGATGGTAGCTCGTCAAGAACATTACTACACGATAAGAAAAACCCATTGGAGCGGGAACCTCCTTCAAATATAATTACCAATTCATTCGAACAAGTACCAAGTGATTCTACTATAGGAGTATGCTGGCTTGAGTATCCAAAATAACAATTATACTCAGCACAAGCTACACTACTACTACTATCGCTGCTATCACTAATGCTACTATCACTAATGCTACTATCGCTGCTATCGCTGCTACTTGATGGACAACAAGCATCTTCATACTCATATTGATTGCTACCTCCATTAGCGATATCTGGGATATATTGCACTG
>Ga0136588_1000421_pt1 | contig 15739 bp, 15 predicted proteins | sample AntRauMFilla1564_FD_104782 | JGI IMG/M metagenome (GOLD analysis project Ga0136588, IMG submission 104782) | Saline lake microbial communities from Rauer Islands, Antarctica - Metagenome Filla 1 #564 | ecosystem: Environmental > Aquatic > Non-marine Saline and Alkaline > Saline | place... | reverse complement strand
GCATTTCGGGCAGCTGAAATGGCAGCATCTACTTGTTCAGCCGAGGCCGCATTACCCGACCATACCACCGCATTTTTTGCGGGATCCACAGAGCTCATTTGCTGGCCTTTACCATCTACCCATTGACCATTAATATAATGTGTATTTTGAGACATGTAACGCTCCTACTTATGTGCGGGATGTAAAATGTGTGCTTGCATAGCGAATAGTATCGCCGTGACATATTTGTAAAGTATCAGCAAGTGCCTGGCTTATCAAAACGGTATGCGTGTCTTGTGAAATATCGAGTGATTTAAGTTGACCAACACAGCCTCGAAATCCTTCAATTTTAGTGTTTATAATGAAGTAATTTTCTAGCAAAGTAATATCCAATGTGGGCGATATCTGCACCGTTGCTTCTTTGCTTGCGCGCACGGTATCAATATTCGCTATGTCAGCTTCCATTGTGGGTCCGGCGTCAAAAATATCAACATATCCACGAAACCTAAAGCCCTCTTGCTCAAGCAGCCTAAGCGCGGGACGCGTTTTTTCATGTACCTTGCCGATGCTGGCTTGGGCCTCTTTTGATAATAAATTGACGTAAATAGGGTACTTCGGCATTAGCTCAGCAATAAATACTTTGTTGCCAATGCCTGTTAGATAGTCTGCGGTAGGAAAATCTACTGAGAAAAAGTGGGTTTCTAGCCATTCCCAAAACGGAGACCTACCCGCTTCATCTGATATGCCGCGCATTTCTGCGATAACAATGTCTGCAAATCTATGCTGATGCTGGGCCATAAATAAGAAGCGAAATTTTGACAGCAGCCTACCTGCGAGGCCTTCTCGCGCGTCTTCTTGTAAAAACAGGGTGCATATTTCGCTCACGCCGGTGTAGTCGTTACAAAACGTCAGTATTTCGACTGAATTATGAACACCAAGCTCGCGTGATGCATGCACCACCTTACCTACATGATAGTGGTAGAAGGCATCTTGTGTGCCAACGGTAGCCTCAATACCAGAAGTGCCGACGACTTTACCGGTTTGTGTGTCTTCCATTACAAATAAATAGCTCTGCTGCCCGGGAGACTTTGGATTTGACACAAAGGCACTTTGCGCTGCTGCAATTTTCTTTTTGAGCAGCGTTTCGTTCACCGGCAAAGACGTAAAGCCTATGCCTGATTCTTGGGAAATCCTGTATAGCGCAGAATAATCGCTTTCCCTGATGGGGCGAATGACCAGCATATAGTAGTCTCTATTTTGTAAGCGCAACTGGTTGGGCAACAAGTCCAGCGATACCGCGCTCAAACTTCTCTAAGCCCTCAATAATATCCTTATCAGGAATTACTAAAGAGGGCGCAAAGCGCACCACGTTCATGCCCGCTACTAAGCACATTAGGCCTTCGTTAGTGGCCGCTACCATGAAGTCTTTTGCGCGGCCTTTGTATTGTTCATTTAGCGCACACCCTAAGAGCATGCCTTTTCCACGAATTTCTTCAAACACATGATACTTTGCGTTTATTCTATCTAGGTGCTCTCTAAATAGCGCTTCTTTGTGCGCAACGCCGTCAAGCACTTGTGGTGTGTTTACCACATCAAATACAGCTTCTGCTACCGCGCATGCAAGCGGGTTTCCACCATATGTACTGCCATGTGTGCCCGGTTTTAGATGTTCAGCAATAGCTGCTGTGGTCAGCATTGCGCCAATTGGAAAACCGCCACCAAGTGATTTTGCGGTGGTAAGGATATCAGGCCTTACACCCAAATTCATATATTCAAATAGCTTACCTGTGCGTCCCATACCCGACTGTACTTCATCAAAAATTAACAGGGCGTGGTGCTTATCGCAAAGTTCACGTACGCCTTTAACAAAAGCAGGGTCGGGCACAATAATGCCGCCTTCACCTTGTAATGGCTCCATCATAATGGCACATGTTTTGTCAGACATCATGCTGGCTAGCATGTCTAAGTTGCCAAACTCGCAGTGCAAAATATCGCCTGGTTTTGGACCAAAGCCGTCAGAGTAAGCAGGCTGCCCGCCTACTGTTACCGTAAAGAATGTGCGCCCGTGAAAGCCTTGTTTAAACGCTATAATTTCACTGCGCTGTGTGCCGTGCATTTCGAGGGCAAAGCGTCTGGCTAGCTTAAGTGCAGCCTCATTTGCTTCGGCACCTGAATTGGCAAAATATACTTTATCGGCAAACGTGGCGTCGGTTAGTTTTTTGGCTAAACGCAATGCGGGTTCATTGGTGAACACATTGCTTAAGTGCCACAATTTATTGCCTTGGCTAATAAGTGCTTGCGTAAGGGCGGGGTGACAGTGCCCTAAAACGTTCACAGCAATACCACCGGCAAAATCAATAAACTCGTTGTCGTGCTGGTCCCAAACACGTGAACCTTCACCTCTTACAGGCACCATGGCCGCAGGGTTATAATTGGGAACCATTACGTCATTGAATGTGTCACGAGTTACTTGCATGTTGATACCTCACTGGTGTTAATTATTACTTTGTAAACCGAAGCTGTCCACGCCTATAAAATCGTGAATGTACTGGTGTAAAAAGCGAACATAGCGTAAAAGGCCATGCTGGAGTATGCCAGAAATTGAAGCGAAAGTCGCTATGGTTTCTGCTCTGAAAACCTTTACTTTAGGGGATCTTGGCCAGTTTTTCGGAATTACTGCATAACTATAAAAGCAGTTTTTGACTGGGTATCGTCAAAGTAATCAGCGGGCTTAATAATGTAAGCCATATGTTAATTGGGGAGCGCCTAATGAATAACCCAGTGCTGTCAAAAAAGATGAAATAAAAGAGCGACATTACGACTACATAAGTATTCAATAAATATGCAGTAAAGAGTGTAAAGTTTTGTATAAGGACTTGCCGGTTTTATCAATTGCGCCAGCGATGTTACATTTGCTAGCCAATTGCGAAAAACTATGTCGCGAGTGTAAATCCAACCTTATTACCCTTTCTTAATAAAATTATGTAATACCAAATGACCATGCTCAGTTAGCAACGATTCAGGGTGAAACTGAAGTCCGTACAGCTTTAACTGTGTATCTTCTATCGCCATTATTTCTTCAATGCCTTTAGTATTGCATGTAGCGGTAATATTGAAATTGCTACTAAGCGTGTTTTTATCAATTAAGAGTGAGTGATAGCGTGTCACCATAAAGCGTGATGGACACTGCTCAAACAACACTGAAGCCTTGTCTAAAACACGTAAACGTGACGTTTTGCCATGTTTAATATGCACCGCTTGAACAATATTAGCGCCATAAACTTGCGCAATTGCTTGATGGCCTAAACACACACCTAATATTGGTACTTTCCCTGCAAAATGCTTTATTGCCGCCAAACAAATACCCGACTCGTTCGGTGTGCAAGGCCCCGGTGATAGAACCAGATGCGAAAAGTCCATAAGCGCAAGCTCGTCAATTGTGTGGCTATCATTTTTGACAACTTTCACAAGGTGGCCTAGCTCTTCAAAATATCGTGCTAGGTTATAGGTGAAAGAATCATAATTATCGATGATAAGTACCATGTTAAGCCCGCGGTATAAACCCTACAGCTTTGTACACCTTAGCGAGTGTATCGGACGCTTTTTCGCGAGCTTTAGCACTTCCTTGATGCATAACCTCATGTAAATAAGGCAAATCTTGACGAATTCTTGCATATTCGCTTTGAATAGGCTCTACCAGGCTCACAACCGACTCCGCTACGTCACCTTTTAAGTGACCATACATCTTGTCTGTATATTGCCCAACGAGGCTGTCAATGCTGTTGCCGCTCGTCGCGCTAAGCAGTGAGAGCAGGTTAGAAACACCCGGTTTTTCGGCCACATCATAATAAATATTAGCTTGCTCGTCGCTGTCAGTAACGGCGCGCTTAATTTTTTTAGTCAGTATTTTGGTGTCTTCTAACAGGCCAATTACATTGTTAGTGTTTTGATCTGACTTTGACATCTTTTTGTTTGGTTCTTGTAAGCTCATGACTCTGGCGCCATCTTTGGGAATACAAGGTTCAGGAAGAGTAAACACATCACCGTAAATATTGTTGAAGCGGGTTGCGACGTCGCGCGTTAGCTCAAGATGCTGTTTTTGATCTTCACCTACCGGCACTTCGTTAGCCTGATAAACTAAAATATCGGCCGCTTGTAACACAGGGTAAGCATATAAGCCTACATTGACATTTGACTGATTTTTTTGTGACTTATCCTTAAACTGGGTCATGCGATTAAGCTCACCCATTTGCGTATAGCAGTTAAGCACCCAGCTTAGCTGTGCGTGCTCTGGCACATGCGACTGCATAAATATAGTACTTTTGTTTGGGTCAATACCGCAGGCCAAATAAAGCGCAAGTCCGTCTAGGCACGCTTGGTTTAATTCTGCCGGGTTCTGTCTTAAGGTAATGGCGTGCAGGTCTACAATCATATACAAACAATCATGTGTGGCCTGCATGGCGACCCATTGGCGTAGTGCGCCTAAATAATTACCTAATGTAAGTTGCCCTGAAGGCTGACATCCGCTAAGTACAATCGGTTTCGTTGAACTGCTCACTGAATATTCCTATTTAAATTGTTGCGTTAAATCAGCTATGGCTTTTTTATAGTCGCTTTGACCGAAGATAGCGCTGCCTGCTACAAACATGTCGGCGCCAGCTAAATATACGTCTTTTATGGTGTCTTTGTTAATGCCGCCGTCTACCTGAATACGGGTGCTTAATCCCATTTCATCTATGATTGATTTTAGATGAGCTGTTTTTTCAACGGTGCCGGGAATGAATTTTTGGCCACCAAAACCTGGGTTAACCGACATTAGTAAAACGTAGTCAAGCTTTTCTAAAACGTAATCGAGTACGCTTAATGACGTTGCCGGATTAAGCACTAAGCCTGCTTTACAACCGTGCTGTTTAATGAGCTCAATACTTCTGTCTACGTGTAAAGCCGCTTCTGGATGAAAGCTAATCATACTAGCCCCGGCTTTGGCAAAGGCTTCAATCATTGAGTCAACCGGCGATACCATTAAATGCACGTCTATATCGGCTGTTATGCCATAGTTGCGAAGCGCCGAACATATGGTGGGGCCGAAGGTTAAATTGGGCACATAATGATTGTCCATTACGTCGAAATGAACGATGTCAGCGCCAGCGCTTAACACACTGTCGACTTCTTCTCCTAACTTTGCGAAATCGGCAGACAAAATGGAGGGGGCTATTAATGGTTTATGCATGAGTCAGTCACGTATCGTCTAAAAAACCATAGTTTACCGTATTTTTAGCGCAAAATTCACTTCTAATACAAAAAGCTTTTATTTTTCTTGTGCGGTATAACAGCCTGTTTACTTTGCGCCTGCTCTAAAATGGTGAGGCTGTTGCAAAATAGTGCATAAACCAGGCGTCTATGGCTGTTTTACTGCTTTTTGTGGCTACTATGAATACGCGTAGGTAGGGTCTTATTTGTCACTATCCCGTTGTAACTATTAGGTATTTTTATGGTTTTTGAAGCGGGTATCAAGTTCGCCTTATGTTTGGCACTGCTATTGCTAAATACAAGGCGTATGTACCCTTAGCGCGCCTACATTATTAAGTAAAGACGCTTCATCACACTATTAGTGCATACACTATTAAAATCAACGACGTAAAGTCTTTTAATCACTATTCAGCAAAGCATGGGGAACACACATGAAACAGTTAACTAAGATATCGTTGATAGCAGCGGCCTTGTCTTCAACATTATTTGTCAGCCAATCAGCACTTGCCGAGGTAAGCGCTAACATAGGGGCTACCACCAACTATATTTGGCGTGGTGTTAGTCAAAGCTCAGATGCGGCCTCCGTTTCAGGCGGCATTGACTATGCTGCCGACAGCGGATTTTATGCCGGTACATGGGTCGGTTCTTTAGGCGATAGCGATTCTGGGTTTAGTGGCACAGAGACCGACCTTTATTTAGGCTTTGGCGGTGAAGTTGAGGGTTTCACTTACGACATCGGTTATATTTATTACCTATACACTGAGTTAGATGACAGTAACTTTGGTGAAATTTACGTCAACGCTGGTTTTGGAAACTTCGGGGTAGGCGTAGCGTATACCGTGAATAGCGAGCTAGACAAGGGCGCTGGTTTTGAAGGCGGTGACATTTACTACAGCCTAAGCTACGGTGGTATCGCGTTGGGCAATGAGTTTGAACTCGCGCTAAGTGCTGGCCTTTATACATTTGATTCAGACGGTAGTGAGAACGATTACAATTATTCCCACGTTCAGGCTGATATATCCAAAGGCGATTTTGCGTTTTCGATTGTTAAAGCACAAGAGAGTGCGTTTGCAGATGAAGATATAAAATTTGTTGCTAGCTGGTCAACAAGTTTTTAATCTAGCTTAATCTATAGGCAACGTTCACCACTGCAGCAAGGTTAATTTGGGCCAACGTTGCAATCCTGCGGCGCAATTTAGCCGCTTATTGATGGTTCTCTTTGCATATTTTGAACGTTGATTAGCGGACGTGGTTTGTTCTGAACTAGTATATTTTTGTTTTTACTGTAAACTTAAATACTGTTAGTAAATGCACAGTATTTAAGGTAAAAGTGATAGGCGCTCTGATCCGGTGCATTTTCACTATTTAGATTTATTGGAGTTAATGTCTCGCAAATGAGTACTACCAAAGATTGGCTGGCGGTTGTACAAAGTGTAATGGCAGGGTTGCTTGGGGTACAATCGCAGCGTAAATATGTTGAAGACGCTAACGCAACTTCCTTCGTGCCCTTCGTTGTGGTGGGCGTAATAATGGTTATTGTGCTTATCTTGTCTATCTGGTTTGGTGTTAGTTTACTGCTACCAAATACCTAGGTGGCTATAATTAGCTGCTATGACCTGCTAGAAAAATCTTTAATTCTTCATAACGTACCGGTCTGGACATCAAAAAGCCCTGAGTAAAGTTGCAGCCCAGTGCCTTTAACTGCGCGACTTGCGCCTCAGTTTTTGAGCCTTTCGCAACGATGGGCACAGATAAACCATGCTCAAGACATAGCCTTGCCTGTCACGCTTTACGCTTGGCCTTTATAAAGTGCAATCAATTCGGCGCAAGATTTTCTGGTATTGCCTTTGCAGCTAATACTGCGCGCAACGCTTAATTTAACGATTTTATTAGCGGCGGCATATATTGCCCGGGTTTGTGGTAGGTTATTATTTGAAATTATAGTGGTTATCCCCATTTTTTGAGCCTGTAGCGCACAGTCAACCAGCCTTTGCTGATCATCCCAAGAAAAACCTTTACCGGAATACGCGGTAAAGCTCGCGGTTTCATTAATGGGTGTATAAGGAGGATCGCAATACACAATATCGCCTTTACAAGCCTGTTCGAAGGCCAGTGAAAAGTCGCCTGAAAAAAATTGCGCAGTTTGAGCCTTAGCTGAAAAATCGTCTATTTCTGCGTGGGGAAAGTAAGGTTTTTTATACTGACCAAAGGGGACGTTGTAGCCACCTTTCGAATTATATCTACATAAGCCGTTAAAACCATAGCGGTTTAGGTATAAAAAAAGAGCACTTCTGCGAAGAGACTTGCTCGTTTTGTTAAACTCTTCTCTAAGTGCGTAGTATTGCTTGCTGATGTTATTGCTTGGAACAAACAAAGCTTGGCTAGCTTTTACAAACGCTTCTGGCGTTTCGCGAATATGCGTGAAGAAATTAATAAGATCTGGATTGCTATCCGCTAAGAGGTATTCATTGAAAGGGAGGTTCAAAAACACGGAGCCACCCCCCACGAAAGGCTCGATAAGCCTACCACGGTCATTCTTTGGGAGCAGCTTGGCTATGTCAACGACCAGCTTACGTTTTCCACCTGCCCACTTTAAAGGAGACTTAACTAAATTTAAGGGGGCTTTGCTAGCGCTAGTAAATTTCTTGCTGGATTTGGTTAATACTTTTGGCAAAAGGCTGCGCTTCCTCTACATCTGTCGGCATGCTATGCAATTGCTTAAGTGCCGTTTCAATAGAGCCAAACGCCTCTTTGTACAACACTACAAACCATGAACCACCATAGCGCTGGGTTTTGTACACCCAGGTTGAAGCCTTCAGATTGTTATTATTAAGATAATTCTCTAGCACCGCTGGACTTTGAATACCAAGGAGTTGCAGCAAGACAGAATAGTTAGGCAAAGACAGTAGTGTAGTTTCATCAAACTTATAGTCAATAGCAGAACTAGAAACTGTTTGCGTTTATCGCCTAGTGACACGCTAATCTTTAAGGTCTGTTTTAAATTCAGTTCTGTTTAGTTAAGTAGCTCACTAAGCTGTGCTTGTGTTACATCACTGACCACTTGCGCATTGCCAATCCCAATAGGAAGGATAAATCGCATAGTGCCACTTAACACCTTTTTATCTCGCTGCATGTGCGTAATATAATCTTGGGCGCTCATATTAGCAGGCCCTGTAAGAGGTAAGTCGAAATATCCCAAAATGTTGGACACCTGTAATAATTCTGACCTTAGCATTTGATTACGCATTGCAGATAATTTACAGGCAAGAATAGTGCCGGCAGCGACTGCTTCTCCATGAAGCCAGTTACCATAGCCCATTTGAGCTTCAATAGCGTGACCAAAGGTGTGTCCTAAATTCAATAAGGCGCGTATGCCATGTTCTTTTTCGTCTTGATTAACAATGTCGGCTTTTATTTGGCAGCAGCGCGCAATCATGGTGCTTAATGCCTTTGGCTCTTGTTGCTTTATATCGGCCTTATGGGTGTTTAACCACTTGAAAAAAGTACTGTCATAAATTATGCCGTATTTAATGACCTCTGCCATTCCCGCCGCAAACTCTTTTTGTGGCAGTGATTGCAGTGTAGTAGGATCGATAACAACGGCTTTTGGCTGATAAAATGCGCCAATCATATTTTTACCCAGCGGGTGATTAACCGCTGTTTTGCCGCCCACAGATGAATCTACCTGCGAGAGTAGGGTGGTGGGTATTTGGATAAAATCGATACCGCGCTGATAGCAGGCTGCAACAAATCCACTTAAATCACCAATGACACCGCCGCCTAAGGCTATAATACAGGCATCTCTAGAGATTCTGTCTTGCAATAAGTGCGTCATTATTAGTTCAAAACTAGCAAGCGTTTTAGTGGCTTCGCCGTCGGCTAAAATAATGTGTGTTATGTTTTTGTTGGCGCCGCTTAAGGTGTTCATCAAGGTTTTAAGGTAAAGTGGCGCAACCACGTCATTGGTGATGATAACAACTTGTTTACCGCTTATTGCATCCAGTAGAAAGCCGGCGTTTTGCAGACTGCCGGCTTGTATTGCAATGGGGTAACTGCGCTCACCAAGGTCAACTAGTATGCTTGGCATGTAAGGATCCTTTGGGTGTTTTATAGGCCTATTTTACTAATGATTTGGTTAGCAACCGCGCGTGCACTTTGTTCGTCAGTTTCAATCACGTAGTCGGCTACTTCTTCATATAAAGGGTTACGTTCTTCACCTAAGGCTATTAGCACTGCTTCTGGGTCGTCGTTTTGTAGCAGTGGTCTGCGCTTATCGCGCTGTGTGCGAGCAACCTGTTTATCAATAGTTGTTTGTAAATATACCACTATTCCACGTGCTGATAAGCGATTACGCACGGCTTTTGAAACAATTGAGCCGCCGCCCGTCGCCAACACTATACCTTGTTTGTCGGTTAGGTCGTGAATAATAGTCTCTTCGCGTTTGCGAAAACCGTCTTCACCCTCTAAATCAAAGATCCAGGCAATGTCAGCGCCGGTTCTGCGCTCTATTTCTTGGTCTGAATCGAAAAATTCTAAATGAAGTTCATCGGCTAGATGTCGGCCAATAGTGCTTTTCCCAGCGCCCATTGGGCCCACAAGGAATACGTTACGTTTCTCTGCCATATCTGTTTAAATCATATCTTTTAAAAAGTGGTGTTGGCTGGAAGTAGTGTTTTAGCCAACAATTACCATAACAGGCAGTGTCTGTTATGAGCGCGTTAATCCTCGCGTTAAGATCGAGACACGCGATTATCTCAATTATCATGGTGTATTTGCAAGCCTTGTCTGCAAATACATTTTTTATACACTAAGAATGACGCTATTTGCGTCATTCTTAGTGTTCACTTACCCTACCAAAAAACAATACACAGTATTCATATTACATATCGGTGGTAATTATTTTGGGCGTCACGAATATTAATAGTTCGCGCTTTTCTTCTCGCTGTCCAGTTGTTTTAAAAAGTCTTCCTATAAAAGGTAAGTCACCTAATAGGGGAACTTTAGACACGTCACGAGTACTAATTTGTTGGAAAATTCCGCCCAGCACAATTGTCTCACCATTTTCAACCAACACTTGTGTACTGATCTCTTGAGTATCAATGGCAACCGCGGGTCCTGTAGAGGTTGACACAGTATCGCCGCGTGTATCTTGGGTCACGACAAGATTTAAAATAATACGGTTGTCGGGCGTAATATGCGGTGTTACCCGTAAACTTAACACTGCCTTTTTGAATTCTACCGACGTTGCCCCACTTGACGTGGACTGCACAAAGGGAATTTCAGTACCCTGTTCAATGTACGCCTCTTGCTGATTCGCCACGGTAATACGGGGGCTGGCGATAATTTCACCTTTGTTCTCAGATTCTAAGGCGCTGAGTTCTAAGTCAAGTATATTGCCGTCAAGTAGGCTTGCAATTTGAAAGCCGATTCTACCTGCAGCATTGGCAACGGGCAAGTTTACATTTAAGCGGTCTGTTATATTTTCAGGAACCGCATCACTATTGGCTATGTCTGAACCAAGTAATGAGCCAGACGTAGCGCCTTCGCTGGTGTTGCTGGTAAAGCCCCAGCGTACGCCTAACTCCCCGCCAGCGTTGTCTCGTACCGTTACCATGCGCGATTCAATCAATACTTGTTTGACCGGAATATCCAGTGCTTCAACGGTTTTACGCGCTTCATCAATAGAGGCCTGGGTATCGCGAAGCAGCAGCGTATTGGTTCTTTCATCCACGCTAACAGTGCCTCTGTCAGATAAAATACCGCCGTCGGGCGACTTTAAAATAGTCGCCAACTCACCTGCTCGGGCGTAGTTAATGGCAATATTAGCCGCGCTTAGTTCAGCCAGATTTTGAACCTGTTGTTTAGATTTAAGCGCTTGGGCTTCTTGTGCGGCTAGTTCGGCAGTAGGCGCAACCAAAAGAATATTGCCTTCTAAACGCTTGCCTAAACCGCGGATCTTAAGGATCATATCTAGTGCCTGATCCCATGGCACTTTCGACAAGCTGATGGTAACGTTGCCGCTTACAGTGTCGGTAGCGACTAGGTTGAAGCCGTTCACTTGCGCAATTATTTGTAATAATTGGCGCACAGGCACGTCTTGAAAGTCTAAGCTTATAGGCTTACCCGAATAAATTACGCCCTGGGCTTGTGCAACATCTTCTTGTGACAGTGGCACTAGTGAAAATTGGACTTGCGTAGCGCTCGTATTTTTACTCACTTTAACGCTGCCGGTGTAATTTATTTCTAACCTTGAGTGCTTTTCATCTTGAAAGGTTTCAATGAAGGTAACCGCGGTACCAAATTGAGCCACATCTATTTTCACAAACTGGTCGTCGTTAAGCTGTGTATTTTCAAAGCTTACACTAACTTTTCCTTGCGCTTCGATATACGACACGGTTGGTGTCGCTCCGTTAAAATCAACCACAATATTTGCGTTGTCGCCGCTGCGCGTGAAGTCTATGTTTTTTAACTGACGCATTTTAAGTGCTAGCGCGCTTGCCTGAGGATTGATTAAATCGATACTGTTTATTTGCATACCCGATTTATCTTGTGGCATTGATGCACCCACACCCGCAATTTGGTCTAAATTCCTGTCTTGCGCCATTACAGTAAAACTGGTTAAACAGCTCAAAAGAGTACCCGCGACACAGCAAAGTGCTTTGTGTGTGTTTAATTTATGGCCAGAGGTATACTTCTCAGACATTATTGTTTCCCCCTACCATTGACGGTTTTGTCAGCGTGGTTTGTTTGCTTTTCCAGCATCCAGCACCATCTGGCAGCATTTCTTGAATTAAAATCTCGCTGTCGTGAATGCTTGATACACGGCCATTAAATAAACCAATATAGTTGCCCCGAGTTACTTTATGCAGACTGCCGTCGAAGGCTTTAATGAGTGCATATTGACGACCATTATTGGTGAACACGCCAGCCATTTCTAAGCTGTCTATTCCATAGCTTTCGAGTGCTTGTTTGCGTCTGTCGTTATTAGGCTGTTGGCAATTTGGCCTATCTTTAACACTTTGAACAACTTGCTCGGTTCTTGAGCGTAAAAACGGACTTCTGTGATCGCTTGCTGTGTAGCTTACATTTGGCAGTGGTGCAAACTCCGGATACGGCTCTATACTCACTTTTGTATTTGCCCGCACACTTTCGGTATACGCAATTAAGTCGTCAATATTAGCGCCACAGCCGGTGAGCAGGGCGCTTGCGCTAAGGCTAATCAATAATCTTTTCATATTATTTTTGCCCCGTTGTTTCAGCGCGATAGGTTTTCGCCTGCATAGACAGGCTTAAGCCGTCTTGTTTGTTCAAAATTTCAAAATCGTGCAGGGTAACAATTCTAGGTAGATTTGCGACGTTTGAAGCAAACTGACCGAATTGATGGTAGCCACCCGACACTTCAATTTGAATGGGCAGTTCGGTGTAAAATTCTTTAGGTATTTCTTGCTGCCAATTTATTAATTTAAACGACAGACCGGCGTCGGTTCCTACAAAGGTAACATCGTCTAATAAGCCCGGTGTTTCGTTGCTTGTAGGCAAAGACTTCAACATACAAGAGAAATCATCTTCTATGCGTGTAAGCAGTTCTTCATACGCTGACAAATTAACCGCTATTCGAAACTTCGCCTCAAAGCTTAGGCGCAGTTCGTTTTCTGCGCTTTTAGCGGTGTCAAACTCAGGCAATTTATTTGAAATAATAGCGTAGTGGCATATTGCGCTGACAATAAGCGCACAGATCACTCCCACCACTAATTTGATTTCTTTAGGCCATATAGCAACTTGCTCAAAGTCGAGGTCGTTTATTTCTTTTAATTTATTAACATCAAATTGCATAAACGTTATTCCTCTTGTGCATCGAGCTGTTCAATTTCAACAGGCCCATATTTAGGCGATATAGAAAATGTAAGGTCAAAATCACTCACCGCGTTAAGCCCCGTTTTATCTGCTACGATTGAAGATATTTCGGCGTCTACAAATACTTCAGACAAATCTAAGGCACGCATAAAGCTTGAAAGCCTGTTATTTGAGTCACTCATGCCAGTTATCTTAATTTGCTTGTCTGAGCGTGACATTGTGTCAAAGGCCACTCCAACGGGCATTATCTTGGCAAGCTCATCAAATATAATGGGCGTTAAATTCTTGCTTATTTGTAGCTGCTCTATTAGCGCCATGCGAAGACCAATTTCTTGTTTTGCATTGCTAATTTCTCTGATTCGGCTTATCTGCCTGTCGAGTACTTCAATTTGCTGGCTTAAATAGTTGTTTCTTGAATTCTGGTTACGCACCTGCTGGTCAATAATTTGGCCAATTACCCAAAACAGCGCAAAGACTGCCACCGATACACCCACAAGTGAGCCTATATAGTGTTTCTTGTGGGTTTGACGAAGCGCTTCACGCCAAGGCAGTAAATTTATCTTTGCCATGATTCAAGTTTCCTTGTGGCAAGACCAAGCGCGATGGTCATTTGAGGGGCAATACTAAGCAGCTTCTCAGCGTTTATGTTGCTACTTATTTCCATGCCTGAAAAGGGATTAAAAGGTAGCACTTGAATTGATAGTTCTTTGTTAAGCTCTTCACATACATTAGGCAGGTTGGTAACGCCGCCGCACAGGTAAATTTTAGTAGGGGGCGGTTTGTGCGTTGCTGACGTATACATTTGTATGGCTCGCTGTATTTGCTGCTGCAAGCTTGCATAGAAGCTTGGCAGTGTTTCAGCAAGCCAATCTTCAGGAGCGGTGTTATTGTGAATTCGTAGCTCAACTTCTTGCATTTCAAGGTCGTAAATGAGCGAAAGGTCTTGGTTTAGTTTGTTCAAGCCATAAGCGTGCTCTTTGGTGTATATAACGTGCTTATTTTGCACAACGCTTAACTGTAGAAGCGACGCTCCCACATTTACACAACAGACTACTTCATCTGGTGCAATGGGATCTTGAATGTACTGCATGAAAGCCTCGCCTAAGGCGTTTGACTCAAGGTCTATAATTTTAGGTTCGAACAGGTTTTCTCTCACCACGGTCATGCGCGTGTCGACTAAATCTCGGTGTGCAACGCTGAGTAAAACCTCTATTTTGCCATCTTGGGATTCACTTGAGCGTAATTCTTCAAAGTCTACATAAACTTCTGAAAGCGGATAAGGAATGAGGCTGTCAGCTTCTAACTCTATTTGACTTTCTAATTCAAAATCGCTTTGATTAGCTTCCATGAAAACAAGTTTGCTGAGCACAGACGAACCCGCAACGGCAAGGGCACAATGTTTGTCACGCTCAGCTAAAACAAGTTTCACCTTTTTGAGTGCTTTGCTTATCGCGTCAAAATCTTTTATTTCGCGCTCAGCAAAGGCCTTGCCTATAATGGGTTCACAAGCATAAGACAACACTTTGGTTGAAGATGAAGATATATCTAGACTAAGCGCCTTTATATATTTGGTTCCTATATCTAAACCGATAATTGTTTTAGCTTTTTTGGAAAAAAGCGACTTCATATCATGGTAGCCTAATGTGGATTGCAGTATCATATGTACAAATAATACTGAGAATTAATCTATGATATGCATCAGTTAACGACACATACGTATAATTTTTTAGTGTTTTTCACCAATTATTTGAGATAAATATCACTTGTGAAGTATTTAAAAATCTTTTTCATCATTTGTCTGTCAGCAGTCTTACTAGGCATAGGAACTGTTGCCGGCCTTTATGTCTATTATAAAGATGAGCTTCCAAGCGTTGAGCTGATGCGCGACGTTGAACTGCAAACACCTATGCGAATTTATACCAAAGATGGGAAGTTAATCTCGCAGTATGGTGTGAAAAGAAGAATACCGGTTTCTTTAGATGAAGTCCCCGAGACCTTGGTACAGGCCATTATTGCGACCGAAGACAGCCGTTTTTACGAACACATTGGCGTTGATCCAATTGGGGTTATGCGGGCTGTTTTAAATTTAGTGGTAACGGGGGAGAAAGGCCAAGGCGCATCTACGTTAACCATGCAGTTAGCGAGAGGGTTTTTCGGCCTAACCCGTAAAAAAGAATACTCTCGAAAGGTAAAAGAAGTGTTTATTGCGCTGAAGATGGAGCAAGAACTCAGTAAAGATGAAATACTCGAGCTTTACTTAAATAAGGTTGAGCTTGGGCATCGAGCGTTTGGCGTTGGCGCCGCTGCGCAGGTTTACTATGGTAAACCGCTTAGCGAACTCAATTTAGCGCAAATTGCGACTATCGCAGGTTTACCCCAGCGTCCGTCTGCCTCAAACCCTATCAGTAATCCTGCGTTGTCAAAGGAACGCCGCCGCATAGTACTGCTGCGCATGCTCGATGAAAAGTATATTACAAGAGACCAGTTTGACGAGGCTGCATCTGCACCTGTTACCGGGAAAAGACACGGTGCCGAGCTAGACATGAGCGCGCCTTATTTAGCCGACGTAGTCTACAATGAAATGATTGCTATTTACGGTAAAGAAATTGCTGAAACAAGTGGCTTTCGAGTATTTACCACGGCCACCTCCGTTCAT
>Ga0136588_1000419_pt1 | contig 15832 bp, 12 predicted proteins | sample AntRauMFilla1564_FD_104782 | JGI IMG/M metagenome (GOLD analysis project Ga0136588, IMG submission 104782) | Saline lake microbial communities from Rauer Islands, Antarctica - Metagenome Filla 1 #564 | ecosystem: Environmental > Aquatic > Non-marine Saline and Alkaline > Saline | place... | reverse complement strand
TTTGCTGATCCGACCATCATTGAAAAAGAGTCCGATAAAAAAGACTTTGCCAAACTCTTTGGCGAATACCTGCGCGTAGAGAATGTGCTGCAAAACTATGATGAGTTTGCCAGCCTGAAAGCTCTGCAAAACTTGGATATGAGCGACCCAGAAGAGGTTGCAGCGTTTAAAGCAGAACATTATTTGGATGATGAAAAACTGGCTGAGTTACAAACCATACGCCTCCCAGCCGAGCGAAAGATTCAGGATTACCGTTCTACCTACAACGACGTCCGCGATTGGCAACGCCGACAAAAATCAGCACAAGAAAAAGAAAAATCCACCATTGATTGGGATGATGTAGTGTTTGAAGTAGACCTGCTCAAGTCACTAGAGATCAACCTTGATTACATTTTGGAACTGATTTTCGAGCACAACAAGAAAACCAAAAGCAAAGCTGATTTGATTGACGAAGTGCGCCGAGTTATTCGTGCCAGCCTAGGTAACCGTGCTAAAGAAAGCCTAGTGGTGGACTTTATTAATCAAACCGACTTGGATCAGATTGGCGATAAGTCCAGCGTGATCGAAGCATTCTTTTCCTTCGCCCAAGTTGAGCAGCAACGAGAAGCCCAGGAGCTGATCAACGCAGAAAGCCTGAATGCTGAAGAAGCGAGACGCTATATCACCACCTCACTCAAACGGGAATACGCCAGCGACGCAGGAACAGAGCTCAATGCCATTTTGCCCAAGATGAGCCCGTTAAACCCGCAATACCTCACCAAGAAACAGAGCGTGCTTCAAAAGATAGCCGCGTTTGTGGAGAAGTTTAAAGGGGTGGGGGGAAAAGTTTAATAAACGGACAAAGCGTGCCTCAATCCAATGTTGGGAACTACAAAAGCGTTCAAGTCACTTTGTTTGGTCACTAGGGCGCATAAACCAGGCTGTTTCGCGATTATACCCTCGCGCGTGCGCGGCATAGCTTAGCGGCATGTTGCCCTAAAGAGCCTTGGAATAAAAACAAGCTTATTGAACAGCAGTCACCGTTGAAACTTCAACAAATTTGGGTTATACATATATGCAGCTATCTGGTTTGATAATTTTGGTTCTAAAATGGCTAAGTTTGATTTACTTAAGGCCCTCAATTTTGACCGTATCAAGATTTTAAAAAAATACTAATAAACGAGCATATCAAGCAAGTTTTAGGGTCACATAAAAGATTTATTCGCCTCACTTTTGTATTGTGATTGTGAGTAGAGAGCTTTAGGATTGTCAAAGTATGAATGAAAATATACAAATTCTTATCGTTGAAGATGATGAGGCAACCCGTTATATATGTGAATTTGCACTTCACAATGAGGGGTATCAGGTTACCCATGTGACAAATATCGCTGAAGCGAGAACTGCACTGGCGAAGATACATTTTAGTCTAGTGGTATTGGACTTGAATCTGCCTGACGGTAAGGGAATTACTCTGGTCCGAGAATTCAATTGGCAATCCTTTTTGATCATGACGGTGAGTGCCACTCCCCTAGACCGTTATCAGGGCTTTAATTCCGGTGCTATGGATTATTTGGTTAAACCTTTTCATCCTGGAGAGCTGTTGCACAGAATAAAAAATATATTATTTAACAAACATAGCCAATCAGCCAAAAGTATCCAATTTGGTGAGTGGATGTTGGATCTTACCACCCGTACCTTCAGCCAGGCTGGCGAATTAGTTGAGTTGACACGTGGTGAATTCGCCATTTTAGCTATGCTGGCAAGCGCTAAGGGTAGAACTCTTAGCCGTGATACTCTGCTCGAATCAGTCGCTAGAGAGTCAGGGGATGGACACCCTCGGACTGTGGACGTTTTAATCTCTAGATTGCGGAAGAAAATCGAAAAAGAACCACGACAGCCTTGTTATATTTTAACTATACCGGGACTTGGATACCGTTTGGCAAATATCTTGTAGGCATGATGATACCAATATCAGCTCTGCTTATTCTTTCCCTTTTTTCTGCAATGCTGCACGGCAAAGATCAGACGCTGAGCCTAAATGAACAGCAACAGCAATACCCAATGGGGCATCTTTTATCACTTTATGAAGATACATCGTCAGTAATGTCCATCGAGAATATTGTAGACCCCTCTACTATTTTTTCACCCAGCCAAAGCGAAGTCCCCAATTTTGGTTTCACTGACTCGGCAATATGGGTTCGCTTCAAGCTCCGTAACGATAGTACTCTTTTTACGTGGTGGCTTGATATTGGTCACGCTCGCTTAGAACACTTAACTTTGTACCAGTTCACACCTCAAGGTTGGCAAGCACAACATAGAAGTATGGCAAATCCTCTCAACAAGCCACCGCTAAGTATTCGCAATGACCCGTTTCCTATTACGATCGCACCTGGCGAGTCGCAGACTTTCTATGTGCGGGTGCAATCACGCACTGCGCTTTCTTTGCCAGTTAACCTATGGCAACCTACAGCATTTAACGCATTTATCGAATTTTCTTCGTTGCTGACTGGCGCTAATCTGGCTGTGATAATCAGTTTAACCCTCTACTCGTTATTGACTTGGTTGCTATCACGTAAGTTGCTCTATCTTCAGTTTGCCCTATTTTCCTTCAGCGTTATTCTGTTCTGGTCTACGGTGGGCGGTCATTTTCATCAGTATATCGGCCTACTGCCGCAGGCCGAGTCTATAAGGAGCATCTCGTTTTTTGCTTCATTAGTTAACTTATGTTACTTAATCTTTGCACGGAACTTTCTACAAAGCCGACATTATGCTCCCTTATGGGACAGACTTTTAATACTACTGATAGGCATTATTGTTCTTGAGATGGTATTGTCCATATGGGTCAACTTCAGTATTCTAGCTCGTTTCATTGCTTTGGTCATGTTGCTCAGTAGCTTAGTAGTATTCTCAGCAGCCATCGTCATTCTGTCTAGGGGCCACAAACCAGCCCAACTATTCATCATTGTTCAAGTTATTTTATTTCCCTCTATCGTAATAAGAGCGCTGGGCATGTTTAGCATATTGCCCATTATGTTCGGCCAAATCTCTATATTTATTTCCATCAGTATACTGATGCCTCTGCTAGTGCTGTTATATAACCGCCGAATGAATTTCCTTGCGCACGAAAAAGAAGCAGCGCTTGCCAAAGCCATGAAGATAGAACAGATGATGGTTCAGGAACTTGAGAAACAAGTGCTCGAACGTACCCATAAACTCAAAGTGGCTCAAACGCGGGCAGAAGAGGCCAACCTTGCCAAAGGGGAGTTCCTTGCAGTAATGAGCCATGAGTTGCGAACCCCAATAACCGCGATAGCCGGGGCGGCGCAACTAATCGACACGAATAGCCTGAATGAGCAAAATCATCATTTGCTAAAGACCGTGCGCCATGCAAATAAACAACTCCTAAGACTCATTGATGATGTACTTGACCTAGCTAAAATGGACGCTGGACAGTTAAAGCTGAAAAACAAAATCTTCTCGCTGAAACAAGTATTGCTTGATGTAATTACATTACTTACGCCAGAAGCTGAGGAACGTGGATTAATCCTTAAGCTAGAAACTGATACACTGCCAGAACAGGTCCAAGGAGATGCATTGCGCTTACGCCAGATAATCACCAATTTGATAAGTAATGCGATTAAATACACCGATCATGGCCGTATCACAGTAAGAGCAGAGCTGCTCGAATCCGATGACGGTATGCTACCTATCTATATTTCGGTGGAAGATACCGGACGTGGTATTCCTAATAGATTGAAAACACAAATTTTTAGGCCTTTTATACAGGTAAACAGCAGCACTAGTGAGCCCGGTAGCGCTGGCCTAGGTTTGGCAATCTGCAAACGATTGGTAACTGAGATGAACGGCACTATCGGTGTAGAAAGTGAATTAATGCAAGGCAGTCTATTTTGGTTTACGGTAGACCTGCTTCCGCCCAGCAAGCAATCCAGTTTAGTAAAGACTCACTTTAAGAGCGTAGCGCCTATACATATTCTACTGGTGGAAGATATCGCGATTAACAGAGAAATCATTACGCTGCTGTTAACGCGAGACGGCCATAGGGTTACTGGTGTGGCGAGCGGACAAGAAGCACTTGACTTGTTAAGCGTAGCGCCATTCGATTTGGTGCTTATGGATATACAAATGGCGGGTACAGACGGCCTGCAGGCAAGCGTTTTAATCCGCCAACAAGCGCATCAAAACTGTATCCCTATTATCGCCTTGACTGCCAGTTCTAGTCTTCAGATGAGCGTCAAATGCCGCGCGGCAGGAATGAATGCCTTAGTGAGCAAACCTTTATGCCTACAGACACTGTATGCAACGCTCGCCGCTCACACCAATATCCCAATGTTAGACTGCTTAGAGCCTCTAGATAAACAACAAATAATGGAACCACTATACGGTTTTAGCGATATTGACTCCAAAAGAATAACAGCAATTAGCCAACAAACATTAATCGAGGAGGGAGACAAGTTAACGACCGCTTGGGCAAGTCAAAACTTAATACTTTTGGCTTTAGCCGCGCATAAAATTGCTGGTTGCGCCGCCATGACCGGTTTGACTGAACTGTCAAATATCAGCCTGAAATTGGAGGCAGCGGCCACAGCAGCGGATATTGAGCAACTCTATATCCTGATGGATTTATATAATAAATATCGCAAAAACTGAAAAAAATGAATATAATTACGATTTTGTTAATATTGTATTAACACACGTTAACTGACTATTTACTCTGAAATGTTATTTTTGCAAACCTTGGTGATTTCCATCAAGAATAATGTAATGAGGAAGTTTAAATGAAAAATCTTAAAAGTTTCGTCTCAGGCACACTTTTAGTTGTTGCTGCTAGCTTAATGGTTTCTACAACTGCGAATGCACAGAGTGGATCTCGCCTTTGTGGCGTAACCATGGGTACAACGTTTGTAGGGGTAGAGATAAAACAACCGGGTGGACCAGGTGGAAGAAACGCAGCGGATAACTTTTGCAGGCAATTATCCGGTGACCTTTCTAATAAACTTATAGCTGAAGGTGCACCTGCAGCCATGGTTATACGGTTGAACCCGCGTACTGAGTGTGAAGCTGTGGCAAGGACTATTTCTGGTGGCGCAAAAAGTGAGTCGATATGTCACCTGATGGAAAGATCAAACGTAGGTAACGGAGTTAATCCGTATACGGTTAAATTCACAGGAAATGGGTTTGAAGCTACGAAGGTATAGTAGCTAAGTAAGTTTAACATAAGACATTAATCTAAAAGAATTTAAGCAGACTATCGTCTTCCACGGTTCTTTTAGATTACCAAATATCGTTTAATGAAATTAATGTTGTTCATGACTCAACTAAGTATATTTTTTAACATTGAGTTACCTAGTAAATGTCAATTAACATGACCGGTTCAAGACTTGTTGAGACCGTCAACGTTTTTATCAGCGTGCCCAATGGTTACGACTCATTGAAAATTTTGACTTGCTCATTATCTGACTTTCTTGTTTGCTTCGGCATAATCATTGCGGTCACTGCACAAGCTGATACAACAATAGTAAACACCCGAAATGGTGCAACAATAGGGTCGATAACAATAAACAAAATAATTACTGCTTCAAAGGGTAATCCTAATGGTGCTAATACAATTGCTAACAATGATAAAAGTGCAATACCTGAGGAGCCAGCACTTGCTATTCCGGCCAACATAGACCCCACAACAACAATAAGTAGCTCACTAACACCTAAATTGACTTCATATAATTGTGCGACAAATATCGTTGCCAGTGCGAAGTAGACCGTTGGCCCGATACGGCATAAACTGAACGTAAGTGGTATTAAAAGATCAACATTTTCTTTGTCATAACCGAGTTTATTCTGCATAGTATTTAAGGACGAAGGTAAACATGCCAGACTGTTTGCAGTGGCAAACGCAATCGCAGCAGGCTCTTTAAATGCCTTAGCGGTTTCTACAAAATTCCCTGTTCTGCTGCGTAACACGATAACACTCAGGATAATCAGCACGACAAAAGAGCATAGCGCTATTATGATAAACTTCAGCATCGATAAAATTACATCAATGCTAACTTGCGAAAAACTACTCGCCAGCAAACCACAGATACCAAATGGCAGCAAATACATCAGCCAATTAACCAATTGAGTAAATGATACGTAAATGGCTTCCAAGGTTGTCATCATATGCTCAGATACTTCTTTTTTTATTGACCCTACAGCGAGTCCAAATAAAATAGAGAAAAATAATATGTTAAGCATACTGCCAGTGGTTAAGGCATGAAAGATGTTGTTCGGTACAATGCTATATAAAAAGTCCTTCAGGATATTTTTATCATTTAATGCTTCATAGGGCGTAAAAATGGATATTTCTAGCTCGGATTCATTTGCTGATTGGACAATATTACCCAGAGACAACTGCGCATCATTACCCAAACTGTTGCCTGGGCCACCTAAAATACCTAAACTGACACCTACTACACCGGCTATCAAAATGCTACCCGCAAATACGAGCAGCATTCGCTTAATAAAACGAGTGTCACCCTTGCCGCTTTTTAAGCGACCAATACTCAACGAGATTGCTGAGATAACAATAGGTAAAATACACATTTTAAGTATATCTAAGTAGATCACACCCACAGGGCTGAAAAAGCCGACATATTCTGGCTTAAAGAAACCAATGTAAACACCAGAACATAGACCAAGCAATATAGCCCAGGGACTTTTCAGCGCCTCAAAATTTATCCATTTTATCCTATGCTTGCTCATACATTTTCCCTGTGAAATTAGGCATACTCATTCAGTATTGCGTTTAATGCTTTTGATAATATCATCGTAATGATAAAGCACTTTATTGGTGGTAAGATTTAAGTTGAGCGAATCGATATAAAACTCTAGTAATTCTTTCAAGTGGCTTGCATTCTTCGATACAGCAATGCCTTTAGGATCCGCGGCATCTTTTAAAGTAACCGTGAGCAAGGTTAATGACAAATCTGGATTGTCGCGCACTATTTTTTTAATTTCAGCCTCATCTCTATAAGCGGCAGTTACTTCACCTTTTATAACTGCGTCTACAACATCATTCCAAGACTTATATTCTACTACTTCCATGTTGATAAAATTTCTTTTGGCATACTTCACGTAGGAAGAATTACCGATCACCCCTATTTTGCCTGACAGCGATAGTAGGACCTCTTCGCGAGATCCTCCGTCGAGTTGTTTAGCTAATGATAATTGATTGACGAGCAAGGCCTGGCGCATCTCAATATAGGGCTTCGTAAAAAGAACGCGCTGCACTCTATTAAAAGTAATACTTAGCTTAGAAATACCCACATCAGCTTTTTCATTAGCGATCATATCGACAACTGCCCCCAATGAGGTAGGCGAGCGGTCAAATACAACATCTACATTGAGAAGTCGAGCAAATCCTTTTATCATTTCGACATCGACACCAGTAAGCTGGTTTTCTTCATTAACGTAATAAAACGGTGGCGTATCCTGAGCAAACATTGCAACGACTAACGTGCCACGATCCAGTATTCTTTGAATGTCTGGAGAGAAAGTATTATTAGCGAAGCTTGGTGAACTAAAAAATAGAGAAAAAGCAATTATGATATTGATAATGGCTACCGTGTAATAGTTCATTTATACCCCTATTAGATACTTAGTGTTAATATGCAAACGACAGCCATCATTAAAACTCATATTTTGCGCTCATCTGTACCCGATTAATATTACCCTTAGCTCCATTAACCTGTTCGCGTTCGGCTTTTGATATTTCAAGGCCCAGATTTACTTTAGGTAATAATCGCCAAATGATATTTACGTGATACGATTTAATATACTTGTTTTGTAAATCACTTACACTTTGGCTTAGAAGCGGCTCATTCCAGTCTACTGTGACGAATCCTAGATTGAAATTTGAACGAACATTTTCTGTCCACCAATGTTGGTAACCAAGATATCCACCCCATGCTTTTTGAGTATCTATTGTTAGGTTGTTAGTACCCGTCCCAGAGACAACAGCAGCGGTATTAGCAGCCTCTTGAATATAACGGCCAATACCATCGCCAGCACTTAAATGAAAACGCAGCTGGTTACGATTGAATGTTTTAACTTTACCCGATATACCCAACCCAAAACCATTAGTGTTGTCTTTAAAAGTACCATCGTTAACCGTCAATTTACGAAAAACACTTTGTAAAGAAACATGACCAAAACTATCCTTGAAGAGGATTCGAGCGGTAACGTCGGGGATCGAATCTTGTCCATTAGGTCGCTTTTGGCCAGCAGTATCGATAAAATCAGCTTCCGGATTTTCTAATGAAAATGAATAGGTAAATCCCTTGTAGGGCAATGTATAGCGAAGCTGTGACTGGCGAAGTAATACTTGACCAGTATCATTTGCAAAGTTCAAATTTTCAGGGTAGGAGGCTACATCAACATAATTCGACGATGCTTGTCCAAGTAGCCAAGGGCCCAGTTCAGCATAGGCATGACGTAATCTAAAATCAACGGCATTGGAAATGACTTCAGAGCCAGCAGGACTAAATGTATCTCCACCAAAAAAGTCTCCCTCAATCAATGTTTTGAGTTGGCCATACTTAGTGTTCATCTTTGTTTGGAAGTTAATGCGTGACTCACGGGCATGCATTCTATAGTGACCGCTAATATTATCCGCAGGACTGCCTTTGAGTGGAATTGCTCCATAATTAATTCTATCACCACTTTGAGCGCCAATGTCATAGATCAGATCAGCTTTTATATAGCCATGAAATGCCACTGTGAGCCCTTCGTCTATGTTTGGCGCAGACGCTTTAATGAGAGCGCTATTTTTATAGGTTTCTGTTGTTTGCTCGAGCTTAAGTAGTCGCTGCTCAAGCATTTCATTCATCTTGATCAGGTCATCAATTGTGTTCTTTGGTTGTATAGTTTCATTTGCAAAGACTGTAGATGACAAACAAAAGCACATAAAAAAAGGCACACTTTTAATATAGTTTTTTTTAGTTTTTAAAAACATCATATATCCTAAATTTGTGATTTAAACATCATAGTTATTTGATTACACTGCTCATTTTCGCTTGAGATAAGTCAACTTTTGTAAAGTCTACTCTCTTCATATTTGCGCCAACTATTTGTGCACCATCCATGATAGTGCCATTTAGGATGGCCCCTTCAAGGTTGGTATAAAGTAACATAGCGTTTTTTAAATTAGCCGCAGTTAAATTGGCGCCACGTAGGTTCGCCATAGTGAGATTGGCTCCTTCTAGATTTGCATTGCTAAAGTCGACGCCTTCGAAATCACCCCAGCGCATATCTGCATTGGTGAGAACGGAGCGCGTAAACATAGCACTGCGGGCTCTTACATTTTTTAACGACGAATCCCTCATATCTGCGTCTATAAAAGTTGAACCGACTAAAGTAGCGTCAATGAATCCGGTATATTGTAAAACTGCTTTATTAAAATTAGCATTGCGTAAATTACTTTCACTTAAATCAGCCCCCAACAACTGTGCTGCACCTAAGTTGGCATTCTGAAAATTTGTTTTTGTTAAATTGCTTCTCTTAAATTTTGCTTTTACTAATACAGTACTACTGAAATTGCTACCCGTTAAGTTCGAACCAGAGAAGTTAGCGCTAAATAAATAGGCGCCCTGATAATGGCTGTCGGGAATATTTTTGGATGAAATATTAACATAGCGTAAATCACAAAATGGGCAGTTAGTTACTTCTTCGTCATTCGCTATTGATCCTCTATTTGTTTTTATTGTTTGGCAGGCCGATAGTAAAATAAGACTCAATAATACAAGCCATTGGTAGTTTTTTTTCATAGAAGTCTCAGTAATAAAGAAATGATGCCGCTTTTTTTATTCTGTCTGAAAATGACTGTTGACTCTGCCATTTTTCCATAGTTACATCGCCAGTCCGAAATTCTCTATACAACGAATTAGATTGCATATGATTAAACACTGACGCCCAATTTGGATAAGGTTTAAACCAGTCACTGTATTTTGCCTGAAGTTCAGAAACGGTGCCGCTTCGATTCCCTGAACCATCAGTGATATTTTCCTGATAAACATAATTGGGTAAGCGAGGAGTGACTAAAATTAAAACAGATTTTTCGAAATCAACAGTGCTCTTTTCTGAAAATAGATACTGAATGACAGGAATATCCTGAAGAAAAGGAACGCCATCTCGAACAATCTGAGATTCTTTTTCACTTAAACCACTTAATAAAAGCGTCTCGCCTGAACGAAGAAAAACATTTGCGTTAACACTCGTTTTTGAGGTTTCCAGTTTAAACTCGAATTGAACACTTCCACTGGGAGCTTTTAAAAAAGTTCTTTCCGCTTCAATATTTAGGCCTATTAATCCGCCTTCCAATTGAGTGGGCAGAATAGACAATTTAATTCCTATTTCTTTTTGAATGGATATAGCTCCACCATCTCCATTACTGACTGCGGCAGCCTCTATTTCAGAACCAGAAAAAAAAGTAGAACGTTCACCAAAGCTTGCTACTAATGTTGGCCTGGCAAGAACTTCGCTACGATCGCTCGATGAATTAAATATGTTTAGTGAATAATTTAGCGCAGGTACCGTAATAGAGCTAACAATACTATTGCTAATGCTCGTAGATGATGAACCGTCATCAGTTAATGTTGTATTGGTCCTACTTCTATTGTAGGCAGCAGAACCCTCTTCTCCTAGAGCACCGAATTGTAACTTTAAACCGCTTAGTATATTTAGCCCTTTAGTGGACCCAACTGTTTCTTCGGTTCGCAAAATAACAACATCGACAATGACCATCCTTGAATTACTATTCAATGGTATTTCGCTTTCTTCAATAACGTCTTGTTCTGCGTCAAAAAAAACAACTGAATTTTCACTTTTGTCGTTTTGTGAGTCTCGTGCATCGGTTTTTAATATTTGATCAGAATTGTTTTTTTGGATGTCCTTTTCAAATAACCCCGCATTTACGCCTCTTTTATATTGCTGATAAAAGTTATTCCAATCGCTCAATCGTTTGGTCAAGTTACTAGTATCGTTTGCATTATACTTATTGCTATATTCTTGTAACTGTCGCGAAGCGTCCTGACTGTCACCGAGTGAAGCCGATAACATCGCTTGAGTTCTTAATACACGTTCAGTTTTTCCTTCAAGTTCCATCAATTTGCTTAAAACACCACTTGCTGTCACAAGATCTTTTGAAAAATAGGAGGCCACCACTGTGCTGTAGAGTAGATCACCATCTCGGTTATTATATAATAATGCTTCACTTAATACTTGTTGTGCCTGTGCAAATTGTCGATTGTCTAGTTTTAATAAACCAAGTTGATAACGTGCCAACCAGTTAGACCGGTCAAACTTAATAGCAAGGTCATAACCTTGCTCTGCCAATGCGTATTTTGAACTATCTCCTCTTTTTGCCATTAAATGGTAGGTAATAGCATTAAGGAATTGGAGGTATGAGTTACCCGTATCCATCATCAGCGCTTTATTAAATCCTGCGGATGCTTTTTCCAACTCTCCTTTATTTAACGCTTCTATTGAATTCCTGATTATACTATTACTATCCATTGATAGAAGCGTATCAGCCGTAGAGGTTTGATGCTGTCTTTTTGGGGTGTTGTTCGATGTCTCAAACGTGCGTGTAGAAGTGCATGCAGTCAGACTGAATATAGTAATTAGCACGATTAACCTAAAAATTATTGATATCATTTTCTTCCAAATTTAGTTTGTTCATTGCTATTTTCAACAGATTGCCCGTCGATGAATAATTTTGAACCATCATGGAGTGGCGCTCCAATTGCTCGGGAAAAAAAATCATACCCACTAAAATGAGAGGCTTTGATCGCGCGATGGATTTCATATACTTTATCCGGGGTTGAGAAAAGCGCATCGAGCACTGAACCTACTGCTTCATTTGATACTGTGTCGCGCGTTACAACAACAACGTCCATTTCTAAGGTATGAACATCTCTATCATTATTGGGTAGCAGCTGATGTGGAATATAACCTTTCTTATAGAAAGCATTTTTTTGATTTATTTCATTGATGACGACGCTTGGAAGGCTTAGTAATTTAGCATCGCATTTGTTCATAATATTATCGTAAAATCTACCGGGCAAACCGAAAACGTGAATCAGGATATCAATATCACCACTACAAAATCCATCAGTCACTTTACTTGTGGCATATTCAAAAATTTCAGAAAAATCTTTATTGGTCCATCCCATTTGTTCAAACAATATTTTGGCGATTTCACGTTCACCAGATCCTTCTGGTCCGATATTAATAGACCTTCCCATAAAATCAGGCAAGCCTTCGATAGCAGAGTTTTTATTGACAAGGATGCCGACGGGCTGAGTATAAATTGCGGCAACAGTGCGTAATTGTCTTTGTGGACCTATTTTTTCGAAAATACCTACGCCTTCATAAGCTTGGTTAATTAGTGCCGGCATAGTTAAACCGGCATCAAGTTCGCCTGATATAACGCCAAGCAGGTTATGCATAGAACCACTGGTGACGATGACTTTACAACGCTGTTTACTTTCCTTGGCAAATGAAACGTCAGCGCATATTGATTCAACGATGGGACCAAACACACCCGTTGACGACCCACCCCCGAAAAGTATTAAGGTGTCTTCAGAATGGACCCTAGACACGAACACTAAAAAGCACAAAAAAACAACTAACTTCATAATACACTCAGGCTGTTAATAAATTGTTGTGAGCAATAAATAATTGCGTAAAATTAATCAATATATTTAATTATGGCCTATCCTGACATTGTCAGGTAAATGTGAGGTTAACGCGTGTTAATACGATATTAACGTAGTAGTGTTTTTATCTATTATTTTTAGTTTCCTTCATGTCGGCGTGTCGGTGTATGCAAATAATACAACACGCACCTTTATAACTGCTTGATATTCTGCTTTTAGTGCGATGGTGGCTGACACATTTTGCGATGCTTAGGGCGGTTTGCGCCTTTTGGCGTCTAAGACAAAACGAGCGCGTTAATTTAGGTATCGAAAGGGCAAAAGCACTTGCCAGAGCTCTACGTTGTCACCCTGCGGTCCTAGTCCTCCCTAGTTCGGATGTCGAAAGATAATTGGACTCCCCCACACCAAGGATATGGGGTAATATCTTTGTTACCACACAAAAAATATTATTAAAGAGTCCTGATGTGATGAATATTATGGTTGGCGTTGATTTGGCCAAAGAAGTTATTCAAGTTTGTACCTATACAAACAAAAAAGTGCGTTCTAATGTAGAAATGACACATCACGAATTTCTGGAGTGGCTTTTTAGTATCAAACCTATGTTCATCGTATTTGAAGCATGTGGTATGTCTAATTATTGGAAACAAAAAGCGGCAGAGGCGGGCCATCAATGTAAGTTGATTTCAGCCAAACTAGCTTCCACTGTTAGGCAGAATCAAAAAAACAGACAAAAATGATTCGCTTGCGATTGTGCAGGCAGCGATGTTATCTGATGTGAACTTTATTCAAGGTAAGAATGTTGAACAACAGCAATTGCAAACGATGTTACGTTTACGAGCATTGGCCGAGAAGCAAAAAACAGCGTATTAATTCAGTCGGACACTTAGAGCTTCGAGCTCGCTAAGAAGATTTGAAAATACGTTCGCGAAAATATCATAGAGTCTGAGTTAGCTGCTCAATTAGAACTCGTACATAAGTTCGCATTTAATCCCTCTAGAAATGAATTTTATTGTTGACAACGGGGGAGTCCACACAAGTGTCCGGTTGGACTTAACCAGAACAGTCTAGGTAACCCAAAACAAGCTTAGGCGCGGTAATAGTCGATAATGGCCGGTAATAGCCGACAGTGGCCGATAATGAAAGGGCCATTAATGACGCAAATTAAAACCAGATGGCTTTGTGGTAGTTAACGCTCACCAAATGATTCAGCCAGTGTTTTACGAAGTGGTTTAAGTAAATAATTAAGCACGGTTCTATCACTGGTTTTAATATCGACCTGCGCGGTCATGCCGGGCAATATTTCAAGTTCTCGTCCAGAGGTAGTGGTGACGGGACTTGTTTTCACCCTCACATGCACTCGGTAAAATATCTCTTCGCCTTGTCTAGTTTCTTCCTTTAAGGTGTCACCGCTCACATATACCACCTCGCCCATTACGCCGCCGTAAATCGTAAAGTCAAAGGGATCAAAACGAATCGTGGCCTGCAAGCCCTTTCGCACTTGTGCAATATCGGCAGGACGCACTTTTGCTTCTACCAGCAAGTCGTCACCTGTTGGGATTATTTGCATTAATTCCTCACCCGCTCGCAGCACCCCGCCTAAGGTGGTTACACTGACATTCTTTACAATGCCTGGGACTAAAGCGGTAAACTCACTGTCGCTTAATTGTTGCTGCCGCTGAGTAAGTATTTGTACATTTTGCGCAATTTCATCTTCAACTTTTGTCAGCTCAGTGCTTACATCCTCTAAGTATTGATTTTTACGGTTGATTAATTTGGCCTGCGCTTCATTTAATTCCCGCGCGGAGCGTATTACCTCGGTACGGTTAACGTCGCCCGACTCAGATAACTCTTTGAGTAAATCGGCTTCTTCGCGTGCCAAACTAACAGCCACGCGTAAGGTGCGTAATTCTTCTGACAAACCGGTTCTTTTTTGCTGAAACAGAGCGGTTTCTACTTGCACCAAATCGGGAAAGCGCAGCACGTCAGGCGAAAACGTGAGCTGGGTTGCGCCTATTACTTCTGCTCGTAAACGCGTAGCCTTTGCCTGTAAGGCCGACAAGCGTACATCTACCTCTTTTACCGCCGCACCAATACGCGTAGTGTCTAAGGTTGCGAGTATTTGACCTTGGCTTACAATGTCGCCTTCTCGCACATTGAGCGTTGATAACACGCCGCCGTCAACCGACTGAATAATTTGCACGCGGCTGCTTGAAATAAGCTCACCGGTGGCGCGCGCCACTTGGTCAATCCGAAACACCGCCGACCAAGTCACAAATACAATCACCGCCACTAACAAGACCCACAGCACAATAGAATAATTACGTTTGTAATATCCCTCTAAGCGCACTATTTTCTTTTCATTACTGCCATTATCGCCTGCGAAAAAGCTATCAAATAACATTACTTGGCCCTTTATTTACGGTGTTTGGTAAAAACGTTTTTGGTGGACGCAAAGCCTCTGTATTGCTGGCGGTACTTGCTTTTTTGTGCATCATATTGGGCAGTACCGTTTCAGGTTTTCCATCAGCCATAATTTCTCCTCGCTGCATAATAATAACGCGATTCGCCAATTTGGCCGCTAAAGCCGGTTTATGCGTTGATATAATCAAAATATCATTGGTGTTTACGCGCGCGACAATGGCAGCTAAAACCTGTTTTTCAGTGTCAATGTCAAGCGATGCGCTGGGTTCGTCTAGTAGCCAAATTTTAGGCTGGGTTAATAACATTCTGCCTAAGCCTACCAACTGGCGCTGGCCGCCCGACAAACCATCCCCTCCCTCGCTAATGGCTAAGTCCATCCCCATTGGGCTGTCGGCGGCAATACGATCAATACCTAACTCGGCCGATACTTGCAGTAAATGTGAGTCACTGACCACACCAGAAAGTACTAAATTACTGCGTAAAGTACCTTTAAATAAATGTACGCTCTGTGGTAAATAACTCACGTGCTCGGTCACTATATTGGGCTCTATTTCCCATAAATCGGCATTGCCTAAGCGCACCCGGCCGGCAGTGGGGCGATACAAGCCTGCAAGTACTTTAAGCAAGGTCGACTTGCCTGAACCAATCGCGCCTAATAGCACCACGCGATCCCCTGCTGTAAAATGTAGGGCCGGAATATTTAACTGCCTTACGGGTGA
>Ga0136588_1000417_pt1 | contig 15883 bp, 11 predicted proteins | sample AntRauMFilla1564_FD_104782 | JGI IMG/M metagenome (GOLD analysis project Ga0136588, IMG submission 104782) | Saline lake microbial communities from Rauer Islands, Antarctica - Metagenome Filla 1 #564 | ecosystem: Environmental > Aquatic > Non-marine Saline and Alkaline > Saline | place... | reverse complement strand
CATTACTTTAGGTTTACACATAATATGACATTTTCTAACTTGCGTTTACTGTTACCATTTTGTGGCATGCTGCTCATATGCTGGCTTGTGATAGCCTATCAAGCAAGCGCGAATTTAGCGCAACCCGATATTGTTGATAGCAGTGAGCAAGCTATTTATCCAAGCTCAGCGCTAGATAGCAGTGCAGCACCGCTTGACAGCGACGCCACATCTAGCACTTCGAGCTTAGTGCTTGGCGCCGAAAACACCTCTGTGTATCTGGCCAGTCTGCGTGGAAAACGCGTGGGGTTAATCGTTAACCAAACGTCTATGCTGTATCAGCATGAAAACAACGCCGCTGTTTCAAACCCCATACACCTAGTAGACGTGTTACGCAGTTACAGCATAAATGTCACCGTGATGTTTGCGCCTGAACATGGTGTTCGCGGAAATAAAGGCGCGGGCGAACATATCAGCAGCGGTAAAGATGCCGCTACCCTTATTCCCATTCAATCCATTTACGGAAAAAACAAAACACCGCCTAACAGCATCATGGAAAACCTTGATGTAATCATTTTTGACATTCAGGATGTTGGCACCCGCTTTTATACCTATATCAGTTCAATGCACCACATGATGCAGGCTGCCGCCCAGCACAAAGTCGCGTTTATGGTGCTTGATAGACCCAATCCGAACGGTGAGTTTATAGACGGCCCCGTGCTTGATCTAGCCTTTCAATCTTTCGTCGGTATGCACCCTATTCCGGTTTTACACGGGCTAACAGTGGGTGAACTCGCACTAATGATAAAAGGCGAGAATTGGATAGATAACGCTGAACAATTGGCATTAACGGTCATTCCCATGCAGGGGTATCACAAATCGCTAGTGTATAACTTACCCGTTCCGCCCAGCCCCAATTTGCCTAATTACCAAGCCGTAAGACTTTACCCCTCTTTATGCTTTTTTGAAGCTAGCGCTGTGAGTATAGGCAGAGGTACCGATTTTCCTTTTCAAGTAACAGGGCATAATAAGGTTCGCTTAGGCGACTTTACCTTCACCCCCGTGTCGAAACCTTTTGCCGCGCCCAAGCCAAAACTGCTGGACCTTGCGTTGTTTGGTTTGAACCTTCAGCATAGCGAAATTCAAGGGCTAGATTTACGCCTTCTCATAGATTATCACAAGGCCTTTAAAGCGCAAAATATACCCTTTTTTACAGCACCTGATTTTATGGACAAACTGGCCGGTACAGACACCTTAAGAAAAGCCATTGAAAACGGTGAGTCACTTGAGGACATTCGCCTCAGTTGGCAATATGATTTAGCCCTATATAAGAAAATGCGCTTGCCGTATTTACTATATCCTTAATAATTAGGGAAAGTTTCTCATGTTTGCTCGGCCACCAAGCTTTTTATGGCAGCCAGTGGCATACGTAAGTCTTTGCAACGTCGAATAAATTTTAGTGAAAGTACATCATACTGATTGTAATGACGGTAATGACGGTAATGACGGTAACCGTTATCACTGCGCCTAGCCTGAGGCAATAATGCGATATCTTCATAGTAACGGATCGTGTTACTGCCCACACCCGTCTCGCTGGCTAATTGTTTTATTTGCATATTGGCTTGACCTTCCTCTTACTAGAAGCTTTATCATACGCACAACCGATTTCAAAGTAACGCGCTTAAGTTACTTCACCTTCTGCACTAATGGACACTCTTTCACCATGAACATTTTTCAATCCAATAAACACTTTGTTTTTTCACTTATTACTATCAGCATGATGTACACCCCTACAACACAAGCTTATGCGCAAACGAACGCGACAAATATTAGCGTTAATCCTGAGGCCGAAATAAAGGCAAAAGGCAATAGACATCTTGAAGGACATGATGATGGACATGATGATGATAGCGACGAACATCACCATGATGAGACCGAAACAATTTTAGTAACATCAACGCGTATAGGCCGCTCAATAAACAGTGAACCCATTCGAATAGAAGTCATCAACCGCGAAGAATTAGAAGAAAAAGCGATTATGCGCCCCGGCAATATCTCGATGTTAGTCGCCGAAACGGGCGGCGTTAGGGTGCAAACCACCTCCCCAGCGCTTGGCAGTGCCAACATTCGCCTGCAAGGTCTGTACGGTCGTTATACCCAATTGTTAAGCGACGGCCTACCACTTTTTGGTGGTCAAGCGTCCTCTATCGGCTTGCTTCAAATTCCACCAACCGATCTTTCCAGAGTGGAGATCATCAAAGGCTCTGCTTCATCGCTTTATGGCGGCTCGGCTATGGGTGGCGTGATCAATTTAATTTCACGCAAGCCAAGCCGTGAAGCACAAGGAGAAGTCTTGTTAAATGCCACATCGCAAGACGGCCAAGATATAACGACCTATTTAGCTACCCCGCTTAATGACTCGGTGGGTATGTCTTTCACGGCTGGAGCACACCAGCAAAGTAACAAAGATTTAGACGATGATGGCTGGATTGACATGGCTGGCTACGAACGTTACACCGCGCGCCCACGCCTGTTTTGGGACGGCGAAAACGGCGCAAGCATCTATGCCACAGCGGGCTTTATGACAGAGAACCGCAAAGGCGGCACGCGTGCCCGTCAAACCTTGCCAGACGGCAGTACATTTGTACACAACCAAGACAGTGAGCGCTTCGACGCAGGGCTTATTGCTAATACCCCTTTAGGCGATGTACTGAGTCTGAATTTGCGCGCTTCGGCCATGCTTCAAAATCACGATAAACGTTTTGGCGATGTGTTAGACGACGACAGTCATGAAAGTTATCTGCTTGAGAGCTCCCTCGCAGGCTATACACAAAACGTGCAGTGGGTGCTGGGTGTCGCCATGCAGTCAGACCGTTTTGAGTCGCAAGATTTTCCTAGCTTCGACTATTCATATGACGTACCGGGAATATTCGCCCAAGCTGACTATGAGCTAAACGAGCGCATATCGGCCTCACTCAGCGGGCGCTTTGATGATCATAGCGAGTTTGGCGCCCAATTTAGTCCGCGCATCTCAATGCTCTATCGCCCTGATGACTGGACCATTAGAGCCTCTTACGGGCGCGGCTACTTTGCGCCAAGCCCTTTTGTGGAAGCAATTGAGGCCGCCGGCTTATCACGTCTTGAACCGCTAAGTAACATAGAAGAAGAAACCGCTGTGACTTCCTCAATTGATATAGGCTATCAACTTGACAAACTTGAAACCAACCTCACCCTTTTCACCTCCAGCGTAGAAGGCGTGACGCAGCTGGAAGCTTTTTCATCACAAATCGGTGGCCCACTTGACCGCGTCCGCTTAAACAATGCCCCTGGCGAATCGCGTATTTATGGATCTGAACTTTTGCTACGCTACAAATGGCAAGACTACAAACTAACCGCCAGCTATCTCTACCTAGATGCGACTGAATTTAACGACAGCAGCGAAACTCGCCAACGCATTGAGCTAACGCCGCAGCACTCTGCCGGCTTTGTCGCTATGAAAGAGCAACACGGTAAATTCAGAATTGGATTTGAAGCTTATTACACTGGCATTCAGCGTTTAGAAGGAAATCCTTATCGCGCTGAAAGCAAACCCTACTGGCACCTTGGACTAATGGGGGAGATCACCACCGGCCAATTCAGCTGGTTTATTAACATGGAAAACTTATTGAATATTCGCCAAACCAAAGAAGACCCGTTGGTATTGCCTAACCGCGCCCCCGATGGACAATGGACCACCGACATTTGGTCACGCAATGACGGTTTCATCGTAAATGGAGGTGTAAGAGTGCGCTTTTAAAAACTAAAGGAGTCAGGTCCAATTGGTTTTCATTCTTCTTGAGGCGCTGGCTCACTTTTCGTTTTTGGCGCGGGCAAGGCCTTGATTGCTTCTGCAGATAAAGTAACAGGCAAAGTCCCTAATGGCGTTTGCTTTCCGGTGATCACCTTAACTAACGAGGAAAATGCAGGACTGAACAGGTATTCATTATTATTGGGTGTACTACTAACCTGCGCAACTTGATAGTCGTATGAGGCAAAAATAGCGCTGTATGATTGGGCCTCATTAACGGAAATATAGGGCGATCGAAGCTTTACCAGTATTCTCGGTATATCTTGAAATTTAGCCTGCGCAACTAGAGCATTGATGGCACAGAGCTGCAGTTCGTTATCGATACGACCACTAGCCTGTATACCCTCATAATCAACACTTTCATGAAAGCCAAGCGCCGGAAAAGCGTCGCCTACAATTACCGCGTCTATGTTAGCTAAAAGCTCTGAATTTAAAGGAATAGTCTCGCTTAGTATACTCAAACAATTTACGTCACTTGTATCTACTTGTTCTTGCCAGTACTGCTTAAAGGCTTGACAGCGCAGTTTATCAGGCATAAATACAAGCAAGCGTTGCTGCGCTACTAATGGTGTAGTAAGGCCCTTAATTTGCGTAAAAGATGCTTGTGACAGTGAAAGCGCTAAATTATAGTCACTGGTTTTGTAGGAAGTGTCCTCTAACAGCGCAAGTTTATCGGCTAAGGGCAACAAGCTTCGTTTAGCAATATTGCGTTTAGCCTTGTGCGTGAGTATTCGCCTGTACGATGCGTCAACCAAGGCTTTTAGCTCATTGTCTTGGGCAATGAATATAGTCAGTTCATTCAACCAGTCTAAAAAGCCAATCGCATCTTGGGGTGAACTTATATGGTAAGGCATGAGAGTAATGTCGGCGCCTGCAGAAAATGACTGAATAACGGCTTCTATTGGCGTTAGGTATTGAGTAATAGACTTCATGTTTAAAGCATCGGTAATAATAAGTCCGCTATAGGCTAATTCTTGACGTAAAATACCCGTTAATATTTTGCGTGATAATGTAGCAGGTAACACCGGTAGCTCTGCAGTAGCTTGCGCGTTGTCTGCATTTTCAGTAGCGGCTTTATCACCCACAAAGCGAGTGCTGTCAAGCGCAGGATACTGAATATGGGCTGTCATAATCATATCTGGACGTGTGTTAGGGTTACCAATAACTTTTCGAAATGGCAATAAGTCGATGCTGTTGATCATTTCACGGCTGTGATTCACCCGCGGCAAACCCACGTGACTGTCCATAAAAGTATCGCCATGACCGGGGAAATGTTTTGCTGCTACCGAAATATTTTGCTCTTGCATAGTGAGTATTGACGCACCGCCTAAATCTGAGACTAAGTTTGGGAATTGACCATAGGCCCTCACGTTTATAATTGGATTGTTGGGGTTGTTGTTAACGTCAATCACTGGCGCAAAATTAACGTTAATACCGAGTAAATTTAGATGTTTCGCCATTGCTAGACTTGTCGCTATAGAGTATTTATTTTTATGTGCTTTGGCGGTGGCCCCAATCGCCATATTCCCCGCAAACCCCATAAAATAAGACTGTGGAAGTCGCGACACTCGCCCGCCTTCTTGATCGATACCAATGTAAAGAGGAATATAAAGAGGCTGCTTAAAAGTTTGCGGTTCGCGCTGTTTAACACCTTGCTGAGCAAGGCCAGGCACTTTCTTATGTGCAGGCATCAGCGCTACTTGTAAATCATGCGTGAGTCTTATAATTTGCTCAGGCGAAGATAAATTTTCAGAAAATAAAATTACCCCACCCACCTTCGACTTCGCCAACATAGAGCCTATCTCATCGGGTAGTTCAAGCAATGGCTCTAGACAATATCCTTGGGCTTTAGGCGAGCAGTAATAGCGCAGGTCAATAAACAATTTTTGGGCTATTTTGGCCCGAAGCTCAGTGTCAACATTCTTAAATTGACTTTGCAGCGGGATTTGCGCGTTTACCAGCGCGGCATTTGCATTTACCGTGAAAAAACATGCAATAAGTAATGTAAAGCATATATTGCGATAGTGTTGAGCAATACCGCTACGCTTGCATTCGTTTAGAGAACATGGGTTTGTCTTGGGCTTAACGATTGTAATGTGGTTCTTCATCTATATTTTTCAGCCATCTTTGATAATAGGTCTTTGTGTTATGTACAGCAGGCATTTGATACATCTAAGTATCACGGTATTGTCATTAAAGATAGAATCTTGCAAAAATGCTGGTTTCGATAGTCCTGATTACTAACAAATAGACCCTGCCATTTTATATCGTTTAGTTTACGCAACAAATGACGTATATTAAACGGAAAAACAAGACTTTACTGAACTAACTTTACCTAACTAGCAGGAGCAGTATGCGCAAAACATCTTTTTCGCCATTTATCTTCATGAACAGGCAAAGCGCATCTTTGCAAAAAATGTATTCTCACAAATGTAAGCTACAGTTTTTGAGCCTAATCACAGTAGCATTAAGCGTATTAGTGAGCTGTACAAACACGCATAAAATTGTACAGCTAGGGTCAAGCAATTCAAGCTACAGGGTTAAATCCTTGGTGATGCACTTTACTGCGGTAAATTACGAACGTTCAATTGATTTTCTGGTAAATGAAGGTGGCGGCGTAAGCTCACATTATCTGATCCCGATGCTAAATGATGAAAGCTATCCCAAAAGCCACATTGAAGTGCTGCAGCTTGTGGATGAAAACGAGCGGGCGTGGCACGCTGGCCAAAGTTATTGGCAGGGCCGCAGCTCACTGAACGATTCTTCTATTGGGATTGAAATCGTGAATATTCCTGAGTGCATTGAAAGCGATGTTCCCGCTGGATTTATCAAGCCAAAAGACATGTGCATTTTTCCAGAGTTCGAACATAAGCAAATTGAGTTGTTAATCGCGCTATCAAAAGATATTTTAGCGCGCAATCCGGATATTACGCCAACGGCAGTAGTGGGCCATTCTGACATTGCGCCTTCACGCAAAAATGATCCTGGCCCAAGATTTCCGTGGCAAAAACTATACCAAGCTGGCATTGGCGCATGGTATGACAATGACACTGTAGCTAAGTATTGGCAGCTATTTAATCATCAATTTCCCAGCACCGGCCTGCTGCAAGAGGCACTCAATACTTATGGCTATGCTATTGATAAAACTGGGGTTTTAGATCGCCAAACTCAGGACGTACTGGGCGCCTTTCAAATGCACTTCATCCCTTGGCAAGTGACCTATCAAGCTGACACCAAAACCGCAGCCACAATATTTGCCCTACTGGAAAAATATTTTGAACCACAGCTTAGTGCTTTAATGACCCAGTACCAAAGTGAGTCTGCGATAATAGACAATTTCACCCCGCTCACGAGCCAGCTAAACATGCTCTTTTTGGCATCAGCGCAAGATACACAGCATCTTTATACTGGTAATAGAGCCTCCTTTTTGGCGATTGCTAATAGAGGCACCCTGACTATTGAAAGCACAAACGTGATATCAGCCGATATTTTTATCAACAATCAGAAACTCAACTTAGGCAATGTGTTTACGCAAAACCCAGCCAAACCTCAATCTCTATCAATTGCCAAACGTACTCAAAACGGCATAAACAGCCTGCGCGTTGAGAATATACGCGCCAGCATTAACAACACGCCAGCTGAAATTGCGATCAGCATTCCCTATCCTATTATTAACACACTCGATACACTTAACAACACAAGCGGCATGAGGCCTAAGGTCGACTTTTCAAAACTCGACCAGTTTATACAAAATGATATAAGTAAGGGTTTTCCTGGTGCCAGCATAGTCGTTGTGCATAAGGGCAATATTATTAAGCAACAAGCCTATGGCTATGCGCTAAAATATGATGAACAGCAGCGAGCCGTTAACGCACCTGCGTCTATGACAACTAGCACTATGTTTGATTTAGCTTCAAATACAAAAGTGTTTGCCACTACCTTAGCCGTAATGAAGTTAATAGATGAGGGTAAACTATCGTTAACCACGCCTATTGCCCACTATTTAGCCGAGTATAAGGGCGGTGGCCGCGATACCCGCACTATTGCTGATTTACTCTCGCATACCTCTGGCTACAATAGCGAAGTGCAATTTTTCAAGAACAACAGCCCGTTTGGCGACCTATTTTTCTCGCAGGACAAAGTCCTCACCAGTGAGTTTTTGTTAAACCAGGTACCCTTTGACAATGCGCGCAGAAGCACCCAAAATTACAGTGACACCAACTTTATGATCCTTGGATTACTAGTGGAGCGCATTACCCGCATGCCACTTGATCAATACGTAGAAACCTACATTTACGCGCCCCTAGGCCTAAGCAATACCCTATTTGTGCCCTTAAGCAAAGGCAAACAAGCCTATCAGTTTGCCGCAACAGAACTACAGGGAAATACTCGCGGCGGCCGCGTTACCTTTGACAACATCCGCAGCGGCGTTATTCAAGGGCAAGTTCATGACGAAAAAGCCCACTATTCTATGCAGGGTGTAGCCGGTCATGCTGGTTTGTTCTCCACCGCGCAAGATTTAGCGGTGCTTGCGCAGTTATTACTAAACGGCGGAGGCTATGGCGATGTGCATTTGTTTTCGCAATATACCATTAATCGTTTTGTGCACCCCGAATTTGTGCGCGATTCAATGGGTTTAGGCTGGCGCTTATCTTCACCTGAAACACGCTGGCATTTTGGGTCATATGCAAGTTCAAGTGCCTATGGGCACACCGGTTGGACTGGCACCGCCACCGTTATTGACCCTGAATTAGACTTAGCTATTATATACTTGAGCAACAAAAAGCATTCTCCACTAAGTGAACAAGGTGGGCGTTTACAATTCAGCGGTGACCAATATCCAAGCGCACACTATGGCAACATAATGAACTTAGTGTACGAAGCGGTATTGGCGCAAACAGCCGTAAAGTAAAACAGCAGCAAATAAGAGGAAAAAGCGTGGATTGGTTAAGCATTTTACCCCCCTTAGTGGCCTTAGCCGTCGTGTTATGGAAAAAGGAAGTGATATTGGCTTTATTATTGTCAATTATTACCTCCGAATGCCTACTGTTGCTGCAAGCACAACAAAGCGTGCTCTTAACGCCTATTAATACAATTGAACGAATAGTTTCAACCATCAGTAACGAAGGCAATGCGCGTATTCTTCTATTCAGTTTATTAGTGGGCGCGCTACTTGCGTTCATGCGCGATTCTGGCGGCGTTGCCGCTTTTGTTAATAAACTCGTTTCATCTGGCATTGCTAGTACTAAGCGCCGCGCCGGCGGCGTTACTATGTTTACCGGCATGGTGGTATTTATAGAATCTAATTTAAGCGTACTCACCGCAGGCATAATGGCACGGGGGCTGTACGACAAATTTAAAATGAGCCGTGCAAGGCTCGCCTACGTGATTGATTCAACCAGTGCGCCCGTGTGTATTCTCATACTACTTAACGGCTGGGGCGCTTATGTGCTGATCTTACTAAGCGCCTATGACTTACCCTCAAGCCCAGTTGTTGTGCTATGGAGCACTTTACCTTATAACATCTATGCATGGCTTACCTTAGTCATTGTCGCTTACACCATATTTGCCGACAAAGTACACGGCCCAATGAAAGAAGCTGAAAAAAAGCTTGAGCGCTTAGACACCAAGGTAGCCATAGCCAAGCCCACCAAAGCGCGTTTTATGCTAATACCGTTAAGCGTGATGATTTTTGGCATGGTGGGCTTTATGATATGGACCGGTAACGGCAACTTAGCTCAAGGCAGTGGCAGTCGCTCGGTACTCTACGCCACCTTTTTAGCCTGCATTGTGGGCTATTGCCTTATTGTGCTTAGTAAACAAACTACGCACCAAGGTGCTTTTAAAATTGGCTTTGCCGGTATGAGCGAGCTCTTACCCTTGGTCACCATAGTGATGCTGTCAATTGGACTTGGCGCCAGCTTGAAAGTATTAGGCACTGGTATATTTGTATCGGGCCTAGTAGGCGAGTATTTACCGCTGGTTTTGGTTGTGCCTATGCTATTTGTAGCAGGCGGCATTATTTCTTTTACCACCGGCACCTCGTGGGGCACCTTCGCTATTTTAATCCCCATCGGTATGCCTTTAGCGCAAACCTTAGGGCTACCCGCTGAGCTTGTATTAGCCGCGATACTTGGCGGAGGCATATTTGGTGATCATTGCTCGCCTATTTCTGATACTACCGCGGTATCGTCGTTAGCCGCTGGATGTGACTTACTTACTCATGTTAAAACACAACTGCCCTATGCATTACTTACCGGCGCTACTACCGTTGTAGCCTACCTTGTATTAAGTATAGTCATGCTATAAACATGATATCGCGTTTAGGTATAGGTATAGGTATAGACATCGGAAACAAAAACGGCTAGCAAATGCTAACCGTTTTTGTAAAAGTAAAAGCTTTCAAATGAATCTTAATTGCAGGCATCTTTGAGTGCTTTACCCGCTTTAAACCCAGGAACTTTTGCTGCGGCGATTTGAATCGTCGCACCCGTTTGTGGGTTTCTGCCCGAGCGCGCGGCTCTATCTTTAACAGAAAAGGTACCAAAGCCAACAAACGTTACTGCATCGCCTTTTGCTAAGGCAGCCGTAATTGTATCGGTAATTGCATTAAGTGCATTTCCAGCAGACGCTTTAGATAGGTCAGCTTTCTCAGCGATTTGCGTAATTAATTCTTGTTTATTCATAGTTATTTTTCTCTTTTTTTATGAGGTTTGTATGACTGCAACTCCTAGCAGCTATTGTTATTAGAGGGCATTTTCACGATAAGATCAACATCTAGCGCGCTGATATAAGGCAAAACGAGCAAAAAAAAGCCAATTAACACTGATTAGACCGCAAAAATTTGCGTGGCATCATTAAAATACTTAAATTCTAGCGCGTTGCCCGCAGGATCGAACAGGAAAAACGTACCCTGCTCACCTGTTTTACCTTTAAAACGGATGTATGGCTCAAGTTGAAACGGTATATTATGCGCTCTTATCTTGTCAATCACCTGCAGCCAGACCTCTTCATCAACAAGCACCCCAAAATGCGGAACCGGAACCGATTTGTTATCGACTTCATTAGGCGCCACGCCCTTAGGCATTGTATCCACCAAATGCGTCACGAGTTGATGACCAAAAAAATTCCAGTCAATCCAGTGTTTATCGCTGCGGCCCTGCTCACAGGCTAAGACTTGTCCATAAAAATGTGCAGCGTCGTTCAGATTATTTACTGGAATGGCTAGATGAAACGGAAATGTCATACAATCAGCTCTCTTATTTTAAAAACCTACGGATCAATGAAAATTTGAATGAATTAAAGGGCATATAGCGCAGAGAATTTTCTAAGCTAAAACTGCGCTTTAATATCGACTTTTGGTGAGAGAAGGTGTCAAAGCCATATTTTCCATGATAGCGACCCATTCCACTAATACCCACACCGCCAAACGGAAGCTCAGGATTCACCATAAATACACAGGTGTCGTTAATGCACATATTGCCTGCACTAATTTGGTCAACGAAGCGTTGTTCAAACTCTTTGTCTTTGGTAAATACATAGGCCGCTAATGGTTTAGCACGCTGCCTAATAAACGCAAGCATATCGCTGCGCCCATTGAAACTGACGATAGGAATGATGGGGCCAAAAATCTCTTCTTGCATGAGTGGGCTATCAGGGCTTGGGTTGAGCACTATCGTAGGCGCAATGAATTTCTTACTTACATCATGCTCGCCGCCAAACACAATATTTTGGTCTTTTAAATAGCCTACCAGTCGCTCGGCGTGAGCCTGACTTATAATGCGACCAAAATACTTATTTTTTTCAATATCTTTACTATATTGCTTAACAATGACTTTTTTAAGCATGTTAACAACATCGTCAAGGTTACTATGATGGACCATTAAGTAGTCAGGCGCGATGCACGTTTGCCCTGCATTCATCAGTTTCCCCCAAACAATCCTGCTGCAGGCTGCGCTTAGGTCAATATTTTTGTCGACAATGCAGGGGCTTTTACCGCCAAGCTCCAGCGTTACGGGAGTAAGGTGCTCAGCGGCGGCGCGCATTACAATTTTACCCACTTTTTCGCCCCCAGTGTAAAACACCTTGTCAAAGGCTAAGCTTAAGAGCTCAGACGTGGGTTCTTTACCGCCTTCGACCACAGCAATTGCGTTCATGTCTAAATACTTAGGCAACAGCTTGGCAATTAAAGCAGAGGTAGCAGGCGCAAGCTCCGATGGCTTTATAATAACGCAGTTTCCCGCACTAATAGCAGCCAGCATGGGGCTCAAGGCCAGTTGGAAAGGATAGTTCCAAGCCCCAATGACTAAGCAAGTACCCAAGGGCTCTGCTTTGATCATGCTTTTACCCGGCATGGCTAGCAGTGGTGTACCCACCGATCTTGGCTTCGCCCAGCCGTCTATATGACTCAGCAAATACTTTACATCCTTGGTTAAATATCCCACTTCGGTTATGAAGGCTTCTTCTTCCGATTTGTGCAGGTCTTGATATAGCGCTGTAGTTATCGCTTTTTCTTCGCTGCGAAGTAATTTTAAAAACGCATTAAGCTGATGTTTACGCCACGACAATGGGAGCGTTGCAGATGTGGCAAAATAGTCATCCAATCTAGCTTTTGTGTCAGTCAGGGCTGCAAGACTGTCGTTTACAGGGCTTACCCAAGATACCTTGCTGTTTTGCGCTATGTTGGTCTCTTTTTTACTGTTTGTATCAATATTTGCGGCTGCTTGTTGATCCATGGCTGTATTATCCTAGTTCCATAATTAACCATGATACTAGCAGAACCCTGCTGTAGTTTCGACCATAAAAAAGCCCGCCACTAGTCGATAAATTGAACTAGTGTCAGGCTATTAATTAGCAAAAATGAGGCTTAAACTGAATACGGGTCTTTGAGCACCATAGTGTGCGCTCTGTCAGGCCCTGTCGATATGATGTCTATCGGCACACCTGCAAGTGTTTCAATGCGTTTAATATAGTTTTTAGCCGCCTGTGGTAGGCTATCAAGCGTGGTTACGCCAAAGGTGCTGCTCGTCCAACCCGGCATATCTTCATACACTGGCGTGACAGCTTCATAGCCTTCGGCCGCTAGGGGGGGAGTAGTGCTGACCTTACCGTTTTTGTCTTTGTAGCCAATACAAATACGTAATGTCTCTAAACCGTCGAGCACATCAAGTTTGGTTAGACAAAACCCCGTAATGGAGTTTAGCTGCACGGCGCGCTTTATCGCGACTGCGTCAAACCAACCCGTGCGACGCTTGCGACCGGTGGTAGCGCCAAATTCGTGGCCTTTGACGCCCAAATGCTGGCCCACTTCACAGTCGAGTTCTGTCGGAAACGGGCCTGAGCCTACTCGCGTGGTATAGGCTTTTACTATTCCCAGCACGTAGTCTAAGTGCAAAGGTCCAAAGCCAGCCCCAGTGGCAACACCGCCCACTGTCGTATTTGATGACGTCACATAAGGATAAGTGCCGTGATCGATGTCGAGTAATGTGCCTTGGGCGCCTTCAAACATTATGGGCTCACCCTTAAGCCTTGCGGTTTCAAGTAAATCGGTTACATCCACCACCATCGATTTTAATAAATCGGCTACTGCCAACGCATCGGCTAGCACGGTAGCGTAGTCTAGGGCTTCGACCTTGTAATATTCGGTCAGCATAAAGTTGTGATATTCCATCACTTCTTTTAGCTTCAACGCAAAACCTTGTGCGTTGAACAAATCACCCACACGCAGGCCTCTGCGCGACACTTTGTCTTCATACGCTGGGCCTATACCGCGACCAGTCGTGCCTATTGCTTTATTGCCTCTGGCGGTTTCGCGCGCTATATCAAGAGCAATATGAAAGGGTAAAATTAAAGGACAGGCTTCACTTATTTTAAGGCGTTCTTTTACGGGTATGCCTTTGTCTTCAAGCATTTTCATTTCTGTGAGCAAGGCTTCAGGGCTTAGCACAACGCCGTTGCCAATGACGCAGGTGACTTTACTGCGCAAAATACCAGAGGGAATTAAATGAAGGACAGTCGTCACGCCGTCAATAACCAAAGTATGGCCAGCGTTGTGGCCTCCTTGGTATCTCACTACATAAGAGACCTTCTGCGTTAGCAGGTCAACTACTTTTCCTTTGCCTTCATCACCCCATTGGGTGCCAAGCACAACAACATTTTTAGCCATAAGTTAAGAACGGTAATTAAGTTTGGGGGCGATGTTAGCAAAAAAAGCAGTGCCTGACATCTCTATTTAGCGTAAAAAAGCGCGGCCTTTAATATAAAAGGCTATATAGCTTGCGCCTGTAGGCCGCCTTTATGGGATCGCCGTCGGCTAATGCGTTTATCATATCGAGCATAGTCTTTTTAGCATCGCCAAAACTTAGGTCTTTTTTCACTACTTCCAATAGCAAAGATAAGGCTTGTTCCCGCTGGTGCGCTTGCTGCAGTTGCACAGCAAGCTCTACTTTAATACTCAAATCATCAGGTGACTGGGCATGCTTTTCCTGAAGTTCTAAGAGCTGCGGTGACTCAGCCGCTTTTTCGGCTAATTTAATTTTCCCCAGCACTGCTTGATAATCCCCATTCTGATCGACAAGGCCAACACAGCCAATGAGGGCTTTTGCTTGCGCTAGAGTGCCTGTTTCAACACAGGCATCAGCATACATTATTGTAATATCGGCTCGGGTAGCATCAATATCATGCGCTTGTTTCAAAAATGTAAAGGCGCCTTGATAATCTGCTTGCGCAATAAGTTCTTTTGCTTTGCTAAACAACTCATCTTCTGGTTTGGGCAAATATTCTGCAAACGTGACTTTCAACTGCGCTTCATCTTGTGGTCCTGAAAAGCCATCTACAGGCTGTCCGTCCTTCACTAAAATAGTGGTCGGGAGCCCTTTAACGCCGAACTGCTGCACTATTTCAGCCTGTTCGTCGCAGTTCACACTAGCCAAAAAGATCTCATCAGGATACTGACTAACAAAGCGCTTAATCACCTCTAGCTGGGCTACGGAGGGCTCATCCCGCTGCGCCCAAAAATAAACGACTACTAGCTTTAGGGCTGATTGTTCGACCATAACAGGACGAAAGTTTTCAAGAGTAAGTGCTACCGTGTTTTGATTCATAAAAATAGGCCGTTTTGTTTTAGATTGCTATGTCGCAATATGTGGTGATATGTGTGGTGGTGTTCGTCTTTTTTGCAAGTAACTGACGCTATAGCATTGTGCTCCTTGCCTTTCGCAAGGTTCACAATGCATCACTGCGTCTTAATTGCGTAAGACTATTTTTGTGTTGCGCGTAGCATCCATGCGGTTTTCTCATGCACACGCATACGGTCTGAAACCAATGCAGAAGTGGATTCGTCATCGGCCTTTTGAGAAAGCTTGAGGACGTCTCTGCATGTTTTCACAACCGCTTCATGCCCTTGCATCAGTAAGGTCACCATATGTGATGCTTGTGGCACACCATCTACTTCTTTAATACTGCTCAATTCAGCAAAGGCTTTATAGGTGGCGGGCACTGCCACATCTAATGTTCTAATGCGCTCTGCTACATCATCAACTGCGGTCGCTAACTCAGTATAATGCTCCTCAAACATTAGGTGTAGCTCACGAAACTGTGGTCCTGTTACGTTCCAGTGAAAGTTATGTGTTTGTAAGTAGAGAGTGTACGAATCTGCTAATAGCTTTTTTAAGCCATTTGCAATTTCGCGGCGATCGTTTTCATTTATACCAATATCTATATTCGACATATTACCCTCTATTGTTAAATATTCGGTCTGACACACAGACCAGTTGGGATCCATACTGCCTTAGCTAAGCGTAAATGTTAAAAATGCCTTAACGGCTCTTTTTGTACATTTCAATTACGCTTATCTAAAACAGGTACGCTATGGCTTAACTGCGATCCGTCTTCAAAAATTAAATTGACGTTTATAAATTCGTCTTTGTTAAGTGGCTTTTGTAAACCCATAAACATAATGTGCATGCCGCCGGGAGATAATTCAACCGTCGAGCCGGCTTTTATTTCAATACCATCTTCTAATTCTTGCATGCTCATCATTTCGTTTTGCATAATGGT
>Ga0136588_1000416_pt1 | contig 15908 bp, 19 predicted proteins | sample AntRauMFilla1564_FD_104782 | JGI IMG/M metagenome (GOLD analysis project Ga0136588, IMG submission 104782) | Saline lake microbial communities from Rauer Islands, Antarctica - Metagenome Filla 1 #564 | ecosystem: Environmental > Aquatic > Non-marine Saline and Alkaline > Saline | place... | reverse complement strand
TTGGTTCATGGGATACTTCAGCAGTAACGAGTATGTTTAGTATGTTTTTTGGCGCAACTGCATTTAATCAAGATTTAAATTCATGGGACACATTAGCAGTAACGAATATGGAAAATATGTTTCAAGATGCAACTGCATTTAATGGTAACATTGGTTCATGGGATACTTCAGCAGTAACGAGTATGTTTAGTATGTTTTTTGGCGCAACTGCATTTAATCAAGATTTAAATTCATGGGACACATTAGCAGTAACAAGTATGGCTAATATATTTAGAAATGCTTCTTCATTTAATGGTAACATTAGTTCATGGAAAACTACAAATGTTACGTTTATGAATGGTATGTTTTCAGCTGCATCTGCATTTAACCGGGATATTACTTTATGGGATACTTCAAAAGCTACCACAATGATATTTATGTTTTTTGGTGCAACTGCATTTAATCAAAATATAGGTTCATGGAATACCTCAAGTGTTATGTTCATGCGTAATATGTTTGAAGATGCAACAACCTTTAACCAAAATCTGAACAGCTGGACAATAAATTTCACTGGAATTCCAGTCGATTTTAATGGAGGTTCTTCTGTGCTTTTATCAGGTAATTTGCCACCTTTTATTTAAATAAAATTGAATGTTAAAAATTTATTTTATCAATAAAAACCACCATACTAATGAATTTTTCTGAAACTCAACAGGAAATTTTTGATTCATACGTTAATGGAGAGAATATATTTATTACCGGTCCAGGTGGATGCGGTAAATCGTTTTTGATTAAACACATTGTTGAACATGGTCGCAAAAACGGTAAACGAGTTGATGTATGTGCAATGACTGGATGCGCAGCGATTCTTCTCGAATGTAACGCAAAAACAATTCATTCATGGGCCGGAATTGGTTTAGCTAATGGTTCTGATGAAAGCATTATTGGACGAATATGTTTGAATAAATTTAAGAATAAATCCTGGAAATTAGCTCAAATACTTATTATTGATGAAGTAAGTATGATGTCAAAAAGAATGTTTGAATTATTAGATAGTATCGGGAGACGCGTTAGAAAACTAGATAAACCCTTTGGTGGAATCCAACTCATTTTCAGTGGAGATTTTTATCAATTACCACCCGTAAATAAACAAGTTAAAAATGTAGATGAAAGCGCATTCTGTTTTGAGTCACCGTTTTGGGATGAAACATTCCAATCGCAATATCTTTTAGATCACGTATTCAGGCAAACAGATGAGACATATATCAATGTTCTACATCAAATCAGAGAAGGTAAATTATATAAGGAGGATGTGGACGTTCTAAACACTCGACTTATTTCTAATATGGAATTGGAGGATAAGGACAATATTTTACATAATGGTGTTAAACCGGTTATGTTATTACCGACCAAATTTAAAGTCAAATCGATTAATGATTTCCAAATGTCAAAATTGGAAAATGTCGAGTCTATTAAATTCAAATATGAGGCAAAATATGAACCTACTGATGAACAATTGACGTCGAAATCATATAGAAAACCCACAGAAAAACAGTTTGAAATGGAAGAGAACATTTTAGTAAATAACGCATTATTTGAAAAAGAGATTGAACTCAAAATTGGATGTCAAGTAATGTGTATTTGTAATTTAGATATGGATGCAGGATTATGCAACGGTTCTACTGGAATAATCACAAAATTCGACTCCGGAAATCCTGTTGTTGCATTTACGAATGGTATTACACGAACAATTAAACCATTCGCATGGGTAAGTGAGACATTTTATGGATTCAAAGTATATCAAATTCCACTAATTTTAGCGTGGGCTGTTACGATTCATAAATCACAAGGTGCAACTCTTGAAAGTGCGGAAATTGACATTGGAAACAATATTTTCGCACATGGTCAAACATATGTTGCACTATCACGCGTGAAGTCGCTAGATGGTTTGTATCTGAGGTCATTTAATAGAAAAAAAATAACCTCATGTGAGAAAGTTAAGGGGTTTTATAATAAATTTTATGAAGAAGAAGATGAAGCTGCTTCATAAAGATTTATCGTCGTCGGCGATGAGAAGATCGGCGTTTATGGCGACGAGTTCCCTTGTGAGCAGTATGTTTGCGGCCATGTCGAGTCTTCTTCTTGCCAGTCTTGGATCGCTTGCGCATACCTCCGGTCTTGGTCTTGTGTCGGCGATGGGTAGTTCGTCGTCGTCGTCGGTGGCGTCCTCCAGTTTGTTCGGTGTTTCCTGAGTGTCCTGTCATTAATTCACTTATTTGGTCAAGCATTATATACATATTCAAGAGAAAATTTTATTTTTTAAAGTCATTTTAATTTAAAACGCAATATTACAAATCTCTCTAAAGAAAAGAATATGTTTATATTATATAATGGCGTTTAGTGAATTCGTATATGAACAGGGAATTATCGGCGTAACAATAGGTACAATAACTGGTTATGCAATTAGCAATTTTATGAAAGATTTAAACAAAGAATTTATCCTAAAGGTTCTTAAATATTTTAAAGTATCCAACGCAGGACTTGTATCTTCATTGATTGAATTTTTGGCATTAATGTTAGTTGTTTACATCATATATCATAGCATATTATATCCCATTTTTAGCACGCATATTGAGAAAGAAAAAGATGCAAAAAAAAGGGAACAAGAATGGAAAAAAAATTTATTAAATGAAGTAAAAGGTGTTGACCTTAATAGTGTATATTTATAGACGCTTCAGTGAAATGCTTTTATTAAGATAAGCATGATCAAACACATTTACCCAGTCTTTACGCGAAAACATAAACATTCGATATGTCTCACATTTTTCCCTCTGTTTACTCGTCAATTTAATAGATGAACTATGACGCGACATCAAGTCATTCAATTCATCCAATAATGCAACAATCTTATTACATGAAAATTCACCAAGATTATGGTCTTTAATAATATGTGTAATCCTATCTGTAAATCTATCGCGATTTTCGTGTGGAAGTCGTGGATTTTTCGCAGGTTTAAACATTAGAGGATATGTCGATGTATAATGTTTCACAATATTTTCCACGAGCTGTTTACAATCCAATTCACGATTTGCTTCCGAATAAATCTCCGGAACTGGAATACATTTATTAAGCGAATCAAATTTATCCCTAATTTTAACATCATCATAGTCTGATAATACATGAATAATCATACTATGATTAAACCCCAATTTTAGTTGAGACAACGTTTTTAGAGATTCAATACGATGAATACCATCATAACAAATGAGACCACCTTCATCGTCTTTTGAAAGATAAATAACACCATCAACATAATCTTGTGTTTTCAACAATTTCATAATATCTGGAATACGCCTCTCATCATGGGGTCTATTTAAATGCCAATTTCTGATTGGATATTGGGAAAGAACGTCCCAACTGGAAATATATAGATTAGAATCATCATTGTATGAGCGAATAGGAATGCCTAGGTTCATGTTTGTTTAAGTTATTGAAATATAAATATATACATTATTATGTTTCAATTTTAAATTTAATTAATACACTAACTGTGCCTCTTTCTACGCTTAGTTTTTATCTTCTTCTTATTTTTGCGTGATTTACGTTTATTAGTGCGTTTCTTTTTATGCGTTTTCCTTCCACCCTTTAATGTTTTTTTAGTATAATCTATATATTTCCCCTGCTTTATATCACTCATTATTCTCTCTGCTTGCTGCAAATAATTATATATATCTTGATTTGATATTTGATTCATATAGGCATTCTCTACCGTTAAAGGTTTGGGGTTATTTTTAACTTGATTATTAGTTATATCTATAAAGTCATAATCTTTAAAATGACTATCAGTATTCAATTCAGAGAGATTCTTTATTCTCTTCACTTTGAATGATTTATCCATCATTGATTGAATAGTTATCGTGCGATTTACATTCTTCAAATATTGCATCCTCAGTTTTTCTATATTCGTCATTAATTCACATTCTACAATATTTGGTAGCAATACAAACTTTATATCTCCACCTATTTTAGACCAGATTTGTTTAACATCTTCGGTTATATTACTCGTGTTTAATATTGTATCTGTAACATTTGGGTTATATAATGATTTCCCCTTAAATAAAAAATCTACTGCCAAAATATCGTCAAATGTGAATGAAATATTTATCTTATATGCCTCATCCATACGTTTCAATCTATCCCTCATAAACGTTCCTGATGAAAAATTGTATTCAATATAATTACTAGTTTTACGCTTTATCTCTCCTGCAAATAATATAATAAGGTCATCCTCATCTGGAGTAGGTGTCCCAAATTCTTCGAATGCTGTAACATTGAATATAGCATCATGCTTCGCAAATGTCTCTAAAAAAGAATACACTGGACGCGCTCTAAATATATGCCTTTTGACCCCTGTTTTACTATCTTTAATTTCGAAAATAATATACGTGAATGTATTTGTTTTATCAAATTTAAGCATTTGAGGAAATGTAAGCAATTTCTGTTTGGTTTGATTGAAATAATGTAGATTTGAATATTTACGACTATTCAATATATATGGGTATCCCTTTTCGCCATTAATATCTGCCTTTATACAACTTGTTATATTACTTATAACTCTAACATCCATAGGTGTTATTTCAGCTGCTGCCATATATTATAGGATAATATTAAATTATATTGTTAACTTATAATATATCATGGCAGCAGCTGCATTAAATAATTGTATATATGTAGTATCTCACGGTAATTATCCCCCATTATCACTAGATATAACCGTTCCTAATAATATAAATCTTATACAATATAGTATCCCCGGTTTACCCTTATCTAAAATAGAAGCTAACCAAATCATTAAATATAGATGCTCTAAGGTTCCAAATTATTATTTAATTGACAAAAACGATGGTGAAATTTATAAGAGCGAATTTAAACGACATGTTACCGGTCCAGGGGATACAACAAAAGACCTTACTCTTAATTTTACACCAAATGAGATGGATGGATTTAGAATTGGAATATTTACTGAATCAGAACAGTTTATACCTGACACACATACACAATCTAGTTTAAAGGATATACTAATTAATATTAGTCGTCGTTTAAAACAAACGTTAGGTGAAAAAATTGTCGATGTTATACAATTAAGCTGTAGAGGAGGTTCATATCGTGAGTTTATTCCCAATAGAACCGAGTTTATGAGGGCGTTAAACGCATGTAATTACGACCGAAATATCCACGCAAAAATTAGGGATTTACAGTTACACCATTACGATATTACTACAGATGATTATTATGTCACACAATACGTAGATGAAGCAGAAAAATTATCATGTCTTATAGAGAGAAATTACCCCCTTGATAATTTTAAAACCGTCGAAAAACTGCGTAGAACTTTCAATCTAGAAAGACTAGATTTACCACCTAGAGATGCAATTATTATAGAGGATTCTCATGGTGATGATATTCAAGGTATTGATTTATCAATTTATGATTCACCTGAGTTGGATTCATTATAATTGGAATACTTTTCGAATATAAGATTGACTCCATTTTCATCATCATGAACATTTGTTTCTAACTTCCAATTATCGGAAATTTCCGGGAAAAATCGGTCACATTCATAATCGCCATCTATCTTTGTAATATATAAATCCGTAGCCAAGTTATTGTCTAGAAAATATTTATATATTGATTCTCCACCAATAACCCAAATATTCGTGAAATTTACTATTTTACAAAAACGAATTGCCTCGGGAATATCTGCAAAAGAATTAGGAATATTTTGATCACTCGTAATTACAATATTTACGCGATTTTTTAACGGTCTATACGGCAAACTATTCCACGTATTTTTCCCCATAATAACACAATTCTTCTCGAAATATTTATCCCCTGTTGTCTTCTCTGAGAAATATTTTAAATCCTTTTTAAAATGAAAGGGCAATTTATTATGAATACCAATTCCTCTTGATTTCTCTATGGCCGCAATAATATTAATACGCATTACTAATAATATTATTTTGTCTTTAATTATTATTTTAATTTAAATAGATACACAATAATTATTTATATTATGGACCTAATATTTCCAACTCAAAATATTCTAGATACTACAGGATTATTCTGGCAATATCCTGTTATAACTGAAAAAGAATTCTATAATCAAAATAAAGATGATATGATGTTTATTGGATTTCCATGGGCCACATTGATTGATAAACAGGCTAATCTAAATATGTTAATGCGACTATTACTACCTCATATTAAACATAGTAATTACTATACTTGTTGCCAACATATCCATTTTCGCAATTATATTCCAGTGTTTAAGGCTCTAAAAATTAAAGTTCTTTTTACACCACATAAGGTGATAGGTGAGGATATTATAAACGGAATTCACATAAAACCATGTCCTCTTTATGCCGTGAATATAGAGGATAAAATGCGTAATCAATCCTTTATTGATGTCGATTTTTATAATAATAAGAGAGATTTATTATACTCATTTATAGGTGGATATCAGTCCAATTATCTCTCCAATATACGCAAACAAATATTCGATTTACCACATCCGCATGACACATTAATTGAAAATACAGGCAGCTGGCATTTCAATAATGCTGTGTATAGTGCTAAACAAAATATTAATGGTGATCTTAATACCGATAATAATCATGATACAAAAACTAAAAAATACAATGATATCTTATTAAGGTCTCATTTTAGTCTATGTCCAAGTGGTTCTGGTCCTAATTCTATTCGATTCTGGGAATCATTGGCATGTGGTTCTATACCAGTATTATTGGCAGATACACTTGAATTACCTTCAAATATAAATTGGCACGAATATATTGTTATCATTAAAGAAGAGAATCTCTCTACACTTGAAGATACATTGCGTTCAATTACTGAAAAAGAAGAGAATAAAATGCGACATAATTGTATCGAATTATATAATAAATTATCGAAAAACTACAAAAATGGGTTCAAAAATATAATCCATTATTGTTGTGGATCATATGAAATAGGGGATTTCGGAGGTGTAGCCAGATATGACCATCAAATTAAAACAATCTATCCAAATAGATTATTCTTAAAAGGTCCCCAACAAAAAGATGTAATGTTGAGAATTATTCCCCATATAAAGGATTTACTTATTATAACTGATAATCATTTGAGCTGCGATATTCCTAATAATATAGACATTCTGCTTGTTCATCATGGCTCCGCTGTAACGCATGCAGAAAGAGAACCTTCGTGGAATAAATATTGGCGCGACCTATGCTGTAATGGACAAAAACAAATGCTAAATTATAGAGACCCAAATACAACTACTATAGTATCAATCTCTCAATTTTGCACTGATGAATTTACCAGAATTTTTAGAGAGAATTATCAACAATTTAACAATCACTTAATATTACATACCAGCGAATTAGACGAGACTATTTATAAATCATCGTTCAATAAAAAACCTATTGTATTTGGTAATTGGAATGGATTCCTTAAAGGTGAAAATGTAATAAATAATATCGTTAAATCTACCAATCATTTTGCATTTGAAAAACTTAATATAAAATATAATACTGCAAAACACAAAACATTTAAAGATTATAATCATGAAAAACAATCCATATATTGTAAAAACGATATTTATTTACAATTATCTATATGTGAGGGATTCAGCTATTCCACATTGGATGCATTCTTATGTGGTAATGTTGTTGTGGCAACCGATGTAGGTTTAACCTATAAAGACGTCCCCGAAGATTGCTTTGTTAAATTAGATTATAAACGCATTAATGATACTGAATATATACTGGAAAAACTCACCTATGCATGGGAAAATAAAGAAGAATTATCTAGAAAAGCGAGAGAATTCTACTTAGAAAATTGTAATTTCGAAAATTGGACAAAAAATATGTATCATCTTACTGATAAATAATAACTCCCAGCAACTATAAACCACAACGCCATTGATATCATAACCGATGTGTATTTATCATAACGCACGATATTTATTAAAAACCAATTTAATATTGTCGATAATAAAAGAACAGTTGACATTATCATAAGATTCCATGTATACCCTTTAACATTACTATCTTTCACGAAAATAGTGCTTGGCATTCCTAATGGAATTCCTGCTATAATACCTCCTAAAAGGGGATTATTCAAAATATTTGACACATAAGAGATCCCAGATACAGTTAGCCCACCAATTAAAAACTGACCAGGTAATGAACTAATTGTTTTATTAATACTACCTTGCATAAATATACTTTAAAGAGAGATTATTATTTCAATCTTTTACTTCTTCTTTTACGCGTTTTATTAATTCTCTCTTTATTCCGTTTTTGTTTTGTATCATTACAAAATCTACTTCTAGAGAGATGTAAATCATATAACTTATTTGATAATATTGTTCCTGCTTTTATACCTCTTACACTATTACCTATTGTATCCAATCGTGGCGATGTTATACCTATTCCTCCAACGCCTTTTAATATTATTAATAGTCCACCACCTACGCCACTTTTTGCGGAAATTGAACCCACATCTGTATCCCATTTTCCCGAATATTCGTATAATCCCTCACCCCTTAATGACCTATATACATACGATGCTGTGGTCTCTTTTATTATTCTTTTATTATTTACTGGATGAATACCTCCCTTTGCAAAAACGCATGCCATGGTTGCCAAATCTCTCGATGTAACTAATTTAGAACATTGTTTTGTATATACATCAACCGTTTTATCTACGTCTCCATAGAATCTACCATAACTATTTAATAAATATGATAAAGCCTTATTTTTATCATTTGTTTCCATTTCCGATTTGTATACTTTCAGGTCTACTTTCAGTTTCCTACCCGCATATTCATCCATATTTTTAAGTATTTCATTTTCAAATTGTGACCCATTTTTTTTATATAATAGGCTTGTTGTCGCTATAGCACCCTGATTTACAAATGGATTAATTGTATGTGTTTTCGATAATTCCGCAGCCACTATACTATTAAATGGTAATGAACTACCCTCATTGCCTATCTTTCTATTTACATATTCTATTCCAAATTTATCAACCGCTTTCGCCAATGTAAATACTTTACTTATTGATTCTATTGGAATCATTTTCGAAAAATCACCAATATCATATCTCTCTCCATTACACGAAACAAACGATATACCAAATATATTCGGGTCTGCTTTTGCCAATTCAGGGATATAATCCGCTACCTTACCCTCTTTATTATTCTTTACTTTATTATAAGTATTCCTTATTATTTTATCTATTTTCTCTCTCAACATGTTTTATTTAAAGAGAGAAATTAAACATAAATATTTCATTTATATTCATGTATGAGTTATACTGCTATTGAAAATAATATTAAACTCCAATTATTCGATGAACTAAAATCCATATTCGAAATATATTATAAAAAATCATTTTCATGGTCATGCTTATCCAGCAACTATTATATAATTAATACTGATATAGTAACAAAATATTTCGATAAACCATGGAATTGGAAGAAGCTCTCTCAAAATTGTAATATTTCTCTCGATATATTCGAAACATATATTGATATTAAAGATATTTCTCCTATTGACGTATTAAAACACACCAAGAACCCAGTTTATTTTTATGAAAAATGCCCGAAATTATCCCTCTTTTGGGATTGGAAAATAGCAACACGTAATACTTCTATACCAATCGATTTCATATCAAAACATAGCAATGAAGATTGGTGTTGGACTAAATTATCATATCGTTCCGATTTAACTACATGTTTCATTGAAAATAATATAGATAAACCATGGGTATGGAACGAATTATCCAAACATAAATCTATTACAATCGATTTCATAGATAAATACTCTGATAAACCGTGGAATTGGAGATATATTTCTTTAAATCCTAATATATCATTAAAACATATTCTTCACACACATCCTCGCAAAAAATGGGCTTGGGATTGTATTTCTATAAATCCATATATCGCACGATCTGATATTATTCACGATAATATTGATCTTCCATGGGATTGGGAGAAATTATTACAAGAAGAAGAATTATATTTTCCTATTATCCAAAAACACAGCAACAATCATCTATTTTTTATTAATTTATTAAATAATACACACGTAACAAAATTAGATAATTATGCTAAGAATTGCAATGATTATTCATTATTAGATCCAAGTCCATCAATTATACGTAACAATCAATCGATTTTAATTCCCGGAAACATTCTTCATTTAGACTTTAATAAATTTATTAATAGAGAGATTGATACTCATTACATTAGAAGACATAATAAATTACATAAAAAAGTTCTAATTGAACTCATTGAAACCTGTCTACATCCAGACAATTTCTTTTCTATTAATAAACTCGGATTTTTCACAAATATATATTAATTAACAATCCATATAACGAGCACTTCCTTCACACTCTAAATTCCGAGTAGTTCCTTCTGTAAGTTGGTTATTAACTCTATATGCAAAAACAAACCCATCATATTTCGAACACGAGGCGGAAATTGCCCGATGATGTTCAATTTCCGCATATGATGTCTTCTTGATATTTTCCCATCTAAATCCGCTATTTAAACGCAATGAAATCCTCTACATTTCCTCGTATTTTGTTAATATCTTTTCACTTGTGAAATCGTCCATTGTTTCTTTAAATTGTTCCATAAAACCGACGATTTTTCCTGTAAGATGTTCGCAAAATTCATCAATAAACTCATCATTATATTGTATGTCACCATTCTTCATACAATATGTTTTATAAAGAATATTACAATACTTATATATATCATCATAATACGTTAATCCGTGTTGAATTGATAATTCTTCAACGTCAATAATATCATAATAATATTCATTAAAGAACTCGTTTTCTACTATATCTATAAACATCCTATATACGTTGTTGTAGTTAATATTGTCCATTGTATTGATTGAGATTGTTAACTTATAATATTTACACATTAGAAATTCAATTTTTTCACCTATAGCGACCTAATTCGTCATGTTCCATTATATATTCTCGTTCATCGTGCGTATATTTATTCACCACAAGTATGTCATCATGATATAAATAATAATCATTGTTTTCACTATTTTCAACATAGTATTTTAATAATTTATTTTTATGGGAAATATATGTCATTTCATCACATAATGGTATAGTTTTAAAGAATATTTCATTGCCATAATGAATAAATGATATATCGCCTTCTTTATTAATTTCAAATTTACTATATCTCATGGTTGAATAATCATTATATTTTCTTATATCAAATCCAATATATTCATTAATTTTCTTATTAACATCATCATATATATTGTCTCTTGAAAAATTAATTGTTGTAATATGTATCTTTCTACATGGACTATAAATTATCCGTTTATTGATCATTGTATCAATTGTGTTCACTACCTCATTCGATAATATTGTTGTATTTAAATACTTATTAAAATCGTATTTTACAACTTTTGCAAACGAAAGAAACATCTCATATCTGTGTTTATAACTCTTAAAATTATTCATTATTTTCTTTTTATTCATGAATGAAGTTTATATATTTCTTCAATTTTATTACACATTATTATAGAAGACATGAACTCAGATATTTCATATAACTGGTCTGTTTATTTATTACTAGCATCAGATAATAAAAGAACATATATAGGAGCATCAAATAATCCTGAAAGAAGATTAAGATGTCATAATGGAGAGATTTCAGGTGGTGCAAAAGCAACAAGAACGTCCAGACCATGGAAACATATAGCCATTATTTCCGGATTAGATAAAATATCAGCCTTGCAACTCGAATGGCGACTTAAAAAATGGCACTGTCCTAAAAATGGTAAGCTCACCAGTTGTCCAGGTATTAAAAATAGAATTTCCAATATATTTAATGTTCTTCATCTTGATAAATGGACCTCTAAATCCAAATTATCGCGCGATCAAAATCTCTCTATTAAATGGTTTATAGAGTCAGATATTATTAATGATGGGAACCAAATACTTCCTATTAATGTAAAATTGATATAAATAAATATTCGAATGTTACATTAAATATATCACAATCATGAATTCATCATACATCAAAGATTATATCAATACAACCATGAAAAATGTCGATGTAATTATTCCAGAAAAATATATTGATCAAACCCTCACAACTGAATTATTCACTATTAAATTCGATGTTCATCATTACACCAAACAGGTGATATTTGAACCCATTATTAAAACTGAAAATATGATGCTTGCAGCCATGGTTACAGATAATCACATCTATTATTTAAAACTTCTTGATGATGGGTCTTATATATTCGAAACTTCGGGTAGAATTCCCGTTAGATGGATGTATATTATTAAAGATTTCTTCTGGAAAGATATCACAATTAAAGACTCTGAATATAAACTTTATGACGTCAATATTTTCGATAATATACCTTATATCGTATGCAAAAATATCTCCAAATTATCTAAATACTCGTTCGCATTATTCTCTGTTGATGATGAAAGATGGTTGGTTAGTGACACATTTATGAATGATTTTACAAAATCTATTCTAAATACATCACAGGATTATTTATCATGTAAAAATGAGAAATCATCACGTGCATACACACCATTCCCTGCTGCTGAGGGAGGAATCGGATTTTCAAATGATTATATTTATTCATATACTCGTTTTTGCGGATATATGGGGACTCGCAGATATAATTACGCAAAAGGTTCTACCAAATTCTCGTCTAATCATAATAATGTTGAAGACCTATATTGTCTATATCTATTGTTAAAAGAGAATAAGATCAATGTATCACCTTTTACTATAAGGACATAATCTCTCGATAAATATAAAAATTGATCTATAGTATTATTTTTTATGTAATAATATTATAACCATAATGAATACCAACCTATTCTGCGAAGTTACAAATAATTTCATCTCTCTATTTATCGAAACTCTTGCCAAATTAAATTGTATTCAATATAATAAAGATATCGATATTTATAGTGATAATGAACTACTGACTAACATTCAACGTCTCCATCATAAATACTATTTATATACTACTATCCCAAAATATTTAAAGGATGTTTTGCTTGTCAATTCAACACCTTTAAATGATAAACGATTTCTCAAATTACTCAATATATTCGCGATCTTGAACCGTTATAAAGCGTTTATTCAATTTATTACACCACATGAACGCACATTAGTATTTGAAAAAATTAACTCATATTTTAAAGATTATAATTCACCATGGAGAACACAAACGTTTAAATTGACAAAAGAAATTGTATGTGAGTTCTATAATTCAACGTCAATTAACGATATATTTACCGTTGAAAATATCATTATTACTGCTAATGTTAAGACCTTTTAAATAATATATAAAAGTAAATTTTGTTACTTTCTCCTTCATAAACAAGTCCTCTACCTCCAGATTGCGTAATTGAACCATCGTTATTTCTACTATTCAGACACTTATTACCATACATTTTTATAGTTTTTTCAATTATATATTGTTCAATATTAGCAACGAGTTCCTTATCTTGAGGACTTTCTCCAACAGTAATATTAAATAAATTTTTCCTACTCCATGTTTTATCTGGAAAATGTTGTTCACCATCAACTGTAAATAAACCGTTTGTAATGTGTTGTTTCACTCTCTCGCGTGCATTCATTGATGCACCTGCATACATAAGATCTACATCTTCTTCATTGAAATCTTCAAACCTTCTATCTACCATTTTGAAATATCTATTTAGTAATTTGTCCATTATGTCTTGATAAAAGACATATATTTAAGTTATTTTTTAACTATCTTTGTCTTCTCCGCCATATAATTCAATACATTATTCATTACTAACGTGTTATAAGATCTCGAAATATTTCTTATTATATTACTCATAATATCAAATTGTGAATCATCTTCCGACCAATCTGGATTCAATTTGGTAAATATACATCGCGCGTTACATACTATATTAATCAGTATTTTAATAAATATATTTCCAACATCCACATTCTTTTCCCATACTGAATCCGCGTTTTTACAATAAAAAACCTTGCGTTTTACATCCGAACAACGAATAGGATATTCTTCTAATTTCAAATCTGAAAGTGCCAAATCTGTTATATATCTCATAAAATTGTTTTCATCCTTCGGTAATTTCATTACATCACACTTAAAATTGCCTAGTACTTCGTCTATTGTTTTCGCATCTTTACATTCATTATTCAAATAATTTTGCACATTAAATGAACTGTTAGTAATATTATTAGTATTTGTCTTATTTTTATTTGTTACCTTATTATCGTAATAATTATTTACATTGTTATTAATATTAACAACTATATTTTTGTCCCCATGTTTTTCAAGAATGTCTTCCAATTGGACATTCTTGGACATTTCTACTAATTCATTAGTTTTGAATTCACACACCTTTCTATGATTAAATAAACTCTGTTTATGTTTATATTTTTTACCACATACACAAATAAACTGGTTTTTGGTCAGTATTTGGTCAGTATTTGGTAAGTATTGGTCAGTATTGTGTTTCTTAGTAAGCAAATGAGAATTGTAATTTGATATTCTATTACTATGAAAGTCACATTTTTCACAATTAAAATTGAACGACTTGTTTTGACTTGTTTTTTTGGACATTCCAGTCATATATACTTACCCAAATCAAGTTTTAAATTAAAATCACAAAATATTATATATTAGATTGAAGAAATTTCTTCACATGGTAACAAAAGACAATATCACTGAAATAAAAATGAGACCATATGGTCACAACCTACTTTTTGAATTTTTTTCTGGAAAGTTTTTTAAGATATGGAAATATGGACATTTATTTGTCCATATAGGAGATATATGAAAAAGAATCTGAAAAAACATTAAAAATCTGGAATGTATATTATCTATGTATAAGGGGGTTAAAATACGTAATTTTAAGCTTTTCTACTTTGAATATGATGATTTATACTGACACCGAGTATCTTACATTTACAATATCCTTGCTTGGTTAAAACTTTACATGTATTACATATAACTTCTGGGAGTTTTATTGTGTGTATAGGACATCTATAAAGACCATTTGTAAATGCTTGTTGACATCCATTGCATTGAAATTTAAATTCTGAGGGGTTTATTGTGTGTATAGGACATCTATAAGCACCATTTCTAGCTGCTATTTTACATCCATTACATATTGAATACCTTTATTTTAATTTTAAGTTAAAATAAAAATTAAAATACTATTAGTTATGTGAAAAAATACACCCATTACAATCCGACGATTTTTCCTGGATATATTCATTTTGTACATGATAGGCCTCGACGTCCTTCTTTTGGTGGTGGTCTATATGATATGTTCAACCCGGGGTTTCGTCGACTATGTGTTGGACATCTATATAGGCCATTAATGGATGCATATTTACACCCATTACAATCGCGTTCTATTACTTCTATTGGACGGTGTTTCTTGCATATATTAGTTCCTGTAAAGAAAAACATATTACATTCTTCACATACTACATTCTGGTCTCGTTCTTCATATTCTACGTCTTTATTTGAGTTTACTTTATCCATAATATATAGAATACTATTAATAATATTTAACTTTAAATAAGACTAATTACATTTTAATACATGTAATAATCCGTCCATTTCTTGATCGATAGCATCTATTAATTTCTCTAATAATCTCTCTATGATGATAAATTTGTTTCAATATACTGTGTTCGATTTCCATGATATTTGCATTCCTGCCATGTAATTTTCTAATAATGTATTCTCTTTTTGCGATTGCTTTGTAATCCATTGTAATTGATATGTTGTTGTTAGTATCGTATATTATACAATTAGCATTTCAATTTTATATTT
>Ga0136588_1000415_pt1 | contig 15921 bp, 13 predicted proteins | sample AntRauMFilla1564_FD_104782 | JGI IMG/M metagenome (GOLD analysis project Ga0136588, IMG submission 104782) | Saline lake microbial communities from Rauer Islands, Antarctica - Metagenome Filla 1 #564 | ecosystem: Environmental > Aquatic > Non-marine Saline and Alkaline > Saline | place... | reverse complement strand
TGCCAGACTTGCTGATAATCGCAGTGGTGATGATGGCCGTGATGGCGTAGCGCCAAAAAGAGAATTTCAATTTTTAGCACACGTCACACGCGTCACAGCGCCTTGGCCAGACACTGGCGCGCAACGTAGTAGGCGGCGCCGCCAGCGTAGCCGGCCAGCGTGACGGTCACGGCCACAAGCGTAATGACGTCGGCCTCGGTCATGGGTGGTGCAGCGACGCAAGGGTGCTGCTGCTGGGTCGCAGGTCGTCGGGCGTGGGCTGCACGTCAAAGATGCGCAGGCTGTGCTCGGCAATCACGTCTTGCGCCACCTTGACCACCGACCGATTAAAGCCCTTGTCAATCACGGCCGGCGGCACAACCTGCTTGCCCTGGATCGCAAACGCTTGGTTAATGTTGGTCTTGTGGCCGCAGCGCACGGGGCCCTGCAGCGTCTGCGCCAGCAGAAACGTCAGCGCGCACAGCAGCTCGCTGCTGGCGTGCACGTCCTGGTCCACGGCGTCGAGCAGCCGCTGCAGGTGCGCCGTCAGCTGCTGCTGCTGCTGCGCCGCCAGCGCCGGAACGCCGGGCGCCGACTTGAACAGGCCCACCAGCACAGCCGCCGGGACCCGCCAGACAGCCCGGGCTGCCGCCAGCTCGCCCGCCGCGTCGGGTCCGGCCGCACCGCGCGCCGTCAGCACCGGCTGTGTGTGGTGCTGCCGCTTGAACGTCACGGTGCGCTGCGGCTCTTTGACGCGCGAGCTGGCGGCCGGCAGGTTGAGGTCGCCGCCCGCAAAGTGGTCAAAGTCGTGCGCCTTGACGCCCTCTTCGCCCAGCACTTCGGCGTCGCGGTCGTGCGTTCCCAGACCCGACTCGACCACCACGCCCGTGCGCGTGTTGACGCGGTCGCCGTTGACAATGGCAAAATCAGCCTCGGCCTCGGTCGTCTCCAGGCCCGTGCTGGCGCACACTACCAGCCCGCTGGCCTGCTCCACGGGCACGCAGCGCCCGCACGCGCACAGCTTTGAAATTGACGCAGCCATGAGCTCGGGCGGCGACTAAAAGCGAGCAAACGCGAGCGCGATGGAAAATGATCGCTGGCAGGCTTAAAGCAGGCCCGGTCTCGCCCCTCTCTTTTTCTTGGTTGGAAACAGAGGGCGCATCATGCACCCGCATCAGCGACTCTGGATCTTGCTGCTAGCAACGGCCACCGCCGCGAGCGCAGCCAACAGCGCGTGCGCGCTGGGCATGGAGAGTGGGCGCATTTCCAGCAGGTTGATCAGCCTTCAGAGCTCTGCGGCTGGCCGAACAGCATCGATGGTGCGCTACAGGGCTGGCGGGCCTGGAAATGACGATGTTTTGCTAAACAGCACGCAAGCTACCATCATGCTGCCAACGCCGCAAGCCGTTTCACACATTCGCGTCCAAGGCGGTGTTAGAGCGAGGGGGGTATTGGTATTCGACCACGCCGCGCTTTCCACGCTGGCACCCGGCGCTAGTGTGTACGCCTTTCACAGCACTTTAGACTTGACGCCGCTCAAGGGCCCCGAAGAATCGGGAAACTACCTGGGCCACACGTTTGCCGTTGACCTGCCCGTCGTAGTCGCGGTGCGACTAACTTTCTACAGCACAGGGGCTGCCGGTTTAGCCGGCATTGAGCTGTACGCCGACTGCCTGGCAACGCTGGACTTTCAAGACGACAACGGGACGGCATTGACTCCGCAAAGCAGCGTGGCGCTCAGCGATGGAAAATCCTTCTCGACCGCCGACTCAACGATTGACGCTTATATCAGCAGTATTTGGGATGCTGGCAGCGACCTTGCAGGGGCTAGCGGCGCCGACCCTGTTTTTCTCCGAGCAACGTCGATTGCAGACACAGCGAATCGCATCGATGCTTTGTTTCCGTTGGGTGTTATTAGCAACGAGTACTACGCCGTGCGCGCTGTCATCACGCTGATATTTGATGGTCTTTCAAGCCCGTACGACAGCGACAGCTGCGAGCGAGGAAAGGTCGCCGTGTATCTTACCGATGGCACAGTAGATTCGGCACCAGCTGTGGTTTTAGACGGTACCGTGGGGAACAACTTGGTGACCGACACGTACTCGGCAATTGTGCCGTTGCCAGCAGGACGTTCAGAAACAGACCCGGTGTCGTTGGGTGTGGCCTTGCACATGGCCTCGACAACACCATGTGCTAGCACAGGTGGTGTCTACAATCTTTTTTTCGCCTGGGCCACCGGGATGGCGGCTGATTGCTCGCTGGCTGGGACGTACCGCACCAGCGCCGGCGAGCCCTGTCGAGCGTGCGACGGGTTTGCAGTCTACCAGGACCAAATCGGGCAAACCGCGTGCAAGGCGGCAACAACGTGTGCTGCTGGCACTGAATACGAGACCGCGAGTTTGACACCGACGTCCAATCGGGCGTGTGCCACTGCAACAGTGTGCGCTGCCGGCACTGAATACGAGGCATTGAGTTTGACGCCAACATCCAATCGCGCATGCGCGACGACGTCGGTGTGTGCTGCCGGCAGCTACGTTTCAGACGCAGCCACCAGCACGTCAGACGCAATGTGCATCGACTGCGACGGCGTTGCAGTCTACCAGGACCAACTCGGGCAGACCGCGTGCAAGGCGGCAACAGCGTGTGCTGCTGGCACCGAATACGAGACGGCCGGTCTGACATCGACGTCCGATCGGGCGTGTGCCACTGCAACAGTGTGCGCTGCCGGTACTGAATACGAGACGACCGACCTGACACTGACATCCGATCGGGCGTGTGCATCCGTGTCGGCGTGCGCCGAAGGCTCTTTTATTGAAGAGTCGGCTACCGCCACGTCCGACACAGAGTGCACACCGTGTCTACTAGCATGTTCGTTCACGGAGTATCTCGACGGACTGTGTCAGTCCGACGGCACAGTCGACAACGCGTGTCTGGCGTGCCCGGTCAATTGTACCGGCTGCACCAGCGCGACAGACTGCACCGGTTGTGTATACGGACTGCTTCTTGTCGGCACACCACCGTCTCGACAATGCCATCCGCCGTGCACCCCGGGTTATTTTATTGGCCTGCAGGACGGCACGTGCACACCGTGTCACGCAAGCTGCAACGAGTGCTTTGATGCATCCGCGTCTTTTTGCAGCCGGTGCTTCAATCCGTCTGCGTCTTACGGTGTTCCGAATGACACAGCTGACTACACGTATCTAGATGGTATTGCATGTTACTCGACATGCCCGAACTCGATGTTTGGGGGTCTTGTGTATGGCGACGATATCACGGGTCTCTGTCGCGACGTCACAACATGCGGCGCCGGGTACGAGACGGTGGCGCCAGGGCGCCGCAACGACCGCGTGTGTGCGTCGAAAACGATCTGTGCGCCAGGCCAGTACGTGGCCACGCCAGGCGACGCGTCATCCGACCGCACGTGCGCAGCGTGTGCGGCCGGCACGTACGACACTGATTTGTCCTCTGACAACGGCGACGTCAGCACGTGCGCGCTGTGCACCAGCGTCGACTGCACTGATCCCGACCACGTCGAGCTGACGCCGTGCACGGCCACGTCGGACCGCGTCTGCGGCGAACTGACAACGACAACGACGACGACAACCACCGACAGCGCCAGCGGGCTAGCCGCGTCGCTAAGTGTTATTCTGCTGGGTGTGATGGTCAGCTGGCTGCTGCTGTAGTTAGACCAAGAAGAGTTTGGTCAATGTTAATTGAGCGTGCTACAGCCACATTGCTAGCACCGCCGCTGTCCCTAGCACGACAACGCCTGCGCGTGTTCCGGCGGCCGAGCCCGTCGGGGCATCGCTGGCGCTCTCGGTGAGCGTGGTGTCGCCCGTGCTGCCCAGTCCGTCCAGGTTACCGGCCGCCGTCGTCGTCGTCGTCGTTGCTACCGTGGTTGTGGGCGCCGCCACTGAATCAGCAGGGTGTGGTGAGGCAGAGGATGGTGGACCGCGCGCCGGCCGAGCTGCTCACCCTGGCAGGTGACGACGATTTTTGCTGCGTGGCACTGGCCTGCCGTGACTGTTGCGTCGAGATGGTCGTTGCTGCCACCGCCCGTTCCGCAGATTTGCCCCATCCACAGCTCGACCCTCATCGACTGCAGCGCACGCGCAATTAGCCGGGCAAGCTAGGCAGGCCAGGCCCGCCAAGCGCACCGTTGAGCAGACGGCAGCGTCGCCAGTCAGCGACGTGACGCGAAGCACCATGTCGCCGCCGTTCTGGTCTTGCCGGAGATGGCAGCCCGGGCCCATGGGCACGGTCACCACGCCCAGCGGCTGGGCTTCGCTGCAGCTTGTCGAGGTGGGCCCGTAGCTTGTTACTGTTGCCGTGTAGCCTGCACCCAAGATGAGCCAGACCAAGCGCTGCTGCGACCCAAGACATACTTTGCGCGCGGCAGAGTGGCAGGCCCGCCAGAGCAATCAGCAGCACCCGAAGCATCGTCTCGGCACACGAGGGCTGGGGCGGAAAATGAGAGCAGCCCGTGTTTACGCCCGGCCTGCTGCAGACGCCGAGGCGACTGTGTGGCTGTGTCTTTTATTCGTTTTTTTTTTTTGGGTGCATTTATTTCGCTCTGCCCTGCTAGCCATGGCTTTTTCTTCTTCCTCGTCCCCCGACCCTGTAAAGCAGGCCCTGTCGACCCTCGTCAGCAAGTCGGCCGTTAAGATTGCCGCCAACAGCGACGCCGAGCCCGGCCAGCAAGAAGCGGGCCGCCTGCTGGTCGGTCTTCTGGAGGCCGACGGACCGGCCGCCGCCAAGGAGGCCGAAAAAGCGTTTGTGGAGCACTGCTTCACAGACCCCGAGACCAAGCAGCCCTGGTCGTACTCGGACATGCGGGCCCGCTACGGATAGCGCGTGTGTGTGTGTCTGACCCAATTGATCAGTCTACTATTGCGTCAATTCAGGCTTGCGACGGCGGTGCCAAAGCACGCGCCAGCAGCCCCGAGACACCAGTCGACGCACGCACGTGTCTAACCAAGCGCTTCAGGTGCTTCAACCTAGGTGGCCGGCCCTTGTGGCGCGCCAGAGTTTCCCAAAACAGCAGCCGCTCGGCGCGACAGTGGCTGTGCTCGACGTGCACCATGTACAGGCGACACCGCTCCGCCACGTTCTTGGCCACCCGCACAATTGTTATGGCTGGAAGCTTGGCCAGGCAGTACGGCATGGCAGCAATAGACGGCGCGGCGGCCAGAAGCTTGATCAGCTTGTGGCGCGTCTGGTTCAGCGTGGCGCCGTTCGGCGGCCGCACGTTCAAGAGGGCGCGGTGGTTGGTGTCAAGCTCGGGCAGCGCTAGCAGCAGTCCAACCAGATGGTCGTAATAGGGGCGGTGGTCGTTGCGGGCGCACACGTGCTGGCGCACCACGGCGCTGGGCAGCGTGTCAAAGTGCGCCACGGCCGCGCACGCCAGAAAAGACGCGCTGTTGTCGCCCATGTGCGCGCGCAGCGCGTCGACCGCAGCGTTGGTGCCTGGCGATGCCAGCAGAGCCCGTGCTGCTGTGTGCTGGGGCACTAGCAGCCCGACCATCAGCAAGCTGGGGGCCAGGGTGGTCAGTTCACCGGCAGCGGCGGGAGCGTGGCTGGCTGCCGCGGAAAGAACAAGGTCGTTGAACCACAGGGTAGCGCGGCACGAGAACCCGCTGGCAGCGACGAGGGGCCGAAAGGCGTGCCGGGCCAGCGCGTAGGCCCAGCTGCGCGACTCGTCCGACATGCCGGACTCGGTCATGACGTACAGCGCCGTGTGAGCGGCATTGTGGTTCATGCAAATGTACGGTCGGCACTCGGGGTGCCTGGCGTCCAGCGCGTGGCCCAGCGCCTGCAAGAGCACTGGCGAGCCTTTCTTTTCGGCTGTGCTCGCCAGGCGCCCGACCATGTCGCTGCCCAGCCAGGCACCGGGGTGGTGCGGTTCGGCGGCCAGGGCCAAGTGGTTCTTTAGCACGGCAAAGGCCAGGCCGGCGTGGGACCAGGGCAGGCTCTGAGAGTCAGACCCCACCAAGAGGTCGTCCTCGCCCAGCAGCGGCGTGTGCACGTCGAGCCACGCCAGCGCAATCTGACGGCACGTCTGGTCGGCGTGCTGCCACGTCGGGTCCTCGGCGTTGTAGGGCCCCACCAGCGTCGCCACGGCCGCGCGGTACAGCCCCACGTAGGCCATTAGCGCGCTGCTCGTCACGCCCGGCGGCGCGCTGACCTGCTTCTCGGGCCTCAGCGTGCCCACCAGCATGCCGAGCGCGCGCGGCACGCTAGCAATGAGCTGCACGGCATCGACCACTTGCAAGGCCATGGCGAAACGGACGAGAGAAAAAAAAAGAAAATGCCCGTTTGAGCCAGCAGCGCGCCATTTTCCTTGTCTTCGCTATGCTGACTCCGCTCGACGTGCTGGAGCGCGACGCCACGGCGCTGCACTTTGTGCACTGCGTGCTGATGGCGCTGCATGCGGCCGAGAACGACCCGTACGACGTCAAGGTGGTGTGGCGGCACGGGCGCAGCGGCAAGCGCAACGACAAAGAGCCCGACACGCCGCACTACCACAAGACGGCTGGCCAGCCCGACGGTGACTGGCGTGTGCACTGGCGCTGCTTTCGGCGCTCGGTGGCGCGCAGCACGGTCACTCCCGTGCTAGCCGCGTACGGTGTTGTGGCCTGCTGGCATCCCGAAGAGCGCGTCGCGACGTTTGAGCGCACGGGCGACGCAGTCCTGCCCGCGACGCCCGTCCCCGATACTCTGGCGGTGCACACCGAGAACACGATGGCCGCCAGCATTGCGTTTGCCGCCAACGCCATTCTGCCGTCGGGCCGGTATCTGCTGTGGCACCCGCAGCCCAAAGAGAGCAGAATCACTGTGCAGTTTGTGGACAGCGCACGCAGCGACGCCCGCGTGTGGTGGGCCAACGAGCGCTGCGCCGTGCTGGCGTGGGCATGGCTCGAGCAGCTGCTGACGGCCGAGCAAGCGCGCGGCACGGCGGAAACCGAGCTGGGCGGTCTCGTGCGCCAGTTGCTCAAGAAGCACCTCAACCCGGCGCTGCGGCGCCACGGCCTGGTGGCCGACCTGCCGTGCCTGGGGTTTTACTTTGCCGTGCGAAGGCTGGTCTGACAAAAATTTGAATTTGGGTCTCTCTCTCTCTCTCTCGTTCGCTTAGCACGCCCAAATCACGCGTTGGCAGCCCACCACTGGCGCGCCGCCTTGCCAATGGCCTGTCGCGCCTCGCGCGTCCACTCGTACGCCTCGCTGCTTTCGGTGCGCACGTCGTCCAGCAGCCATTTGACAAACGCATGCTCGCCAGCCTTGGCTTCGGCCACGGCCTGCTGGCAGCGCGCTGGCGTCACGTACTGCTGTGCCAGATCGGCGGCCGAGTCGATGGCATCGGCCACGGCCTGTGCTGGCGCAGCCTGCTTCTTGACGGCGTGCGCTGCGCCCTTGGCCTTGAACGCGTGCCGGCCAAACTCGTGCATCCGCAGTATGGGCTGCACCGGGTAGTACACAAGGCCTTCGCCGGGCCCGGCCACGCCGAGCGTGCTGTGAACCCACGGGTCTTGCGCGACAACGGCCGCCACGGCCGCGTTGACGCTGGCCACGTCGACGGCAGGGCTGTCCAGACAAAACGTCAGCGCGTCGGCCTCGGCCGTGTGCCACGGCAGCACGTGGGTGTGGCTGTCGAGCACGGGCGCCAGCAGCGCGGCAATGCGGTCGGGCTCAACCACCAGCTCGACGTTGACCGCCAGGGCCGGCAGCGCCTCGACAACAGCAAACACGGCAAAGTGGCGATCGGGCGCCTGGGCAATGGCGTCGTACGCCTGGATGCCGCGGCCGCACCACTCGCCAAACACGGCCACGACCGGCAGCTGGGCCCAGAGGTCCGCGCGCTCGGCCACCCAGGCTGCAAAGCCGTCCTGATCGTTGTCGGGCGTCAGGCACCGGTTGCGACCCTGCGCCACAGCGACGCCGTCAGACAGGACGCGCACACCGGCGTTGGTGCCGTGCAGCTTGATCTTGGCGCGGTACGTGACGGCCGGCAGCACGCCCTGGCTGGTCTTGCGGGCCTGGCCGCACACGTCGTCGAGGTGGCGGATGGCCGGCCAGCGGAAAAACACGGGGTCGGCGCGCGGCGGCGGTGGAGCAATGTCAGCCAGGGGCGCCAGGACGACGGTCGACCACACCCCGCACACCACATGCGGCCGAACCTTGCGGCCGGACACCAGGTACCCGAAGGGCGCCGTGTGCAGGTCGTCCAGGTCGTCGGGAGCCCGTTTGTCCACGGCCACGCCTCCGTCGGCAAACGCGTACACCCACAGTGGCGGCCCGTTTTGGCCGGGGTGCGGGCTGGCGCTGGCGTGCGTGGCGGCGGCAACACAGAGCTCCATGGCAGCCCGAAGAAAAAATGGCCATTTTCGCCATCGCCAGCCGCATGGATCAAACGCAGCACCTTCTTGCACACAAGCGCGCCGTCTTGGTGGCCGCGCAGTTTGTGCCCGACGCCGAGATTGTGGCGACTGCCGTGCAAGCCGCTGCCGCGTTGCCCGATCCAGCGCCCAGCGTGATGTGGGTGCCCGACGCCGCCAACAACCGCGCCATCCTGTGCCATGCGGGTCTGTCGGCCGTGAGCGACCCGCAGACGGCCGATGCGGTCGAGCTGCTGATCAAGGAGGACCTCGCCGACGCGCTGGCTCGGCACGGGGTGGTGGCAACCCTGGTCCGCAAGGACTCGCTGAGCATTGCCTTTGAGTCGGCGTGAGTTCTGGGGGGTTGGTTGTTTTTTTTTTTTTGCTCAGTCGCAATTGCATGCCATTTTTACCTGGTTGGCTCATTTTTCCATCTTCCAATTTTTCCCCACTGCATCGTCATGGCGTCCCCCACCTTCCCCAACAGCCCAGCCTCGCCCGCGCCCTCACCCCCGCCCAAGAGCCCCAAGATCTCGCTGGCCGCCGAATACGACGACGACGACGTGTTGGTAGTGCGCGAGCTGCCGCCGACAGCCGGCAACAAATCGTCAGTGTGCTCGACTTTGCTGACCAGCATGCGCGACTTCATGATGCAGGGCCAGTTTGTGCGCTACGCAGACATTGTGAAGGCTGCTCTGACGGCAGCGGCCGCGCTGCCCGACCCGCCGGCTGTGGTGTGGCGGCCCAACACCGACTGCGAGCAGCTGCCCTCGGAGATCTTTGAGTCGGCCGACAAGCTGTCGTGGCGCGTCGACGCGGCCAACAAGGAGGCCGTGCTGTGCCACCTGGGCCTGGCGGCGGTGGCAAGCAAGTTTGGCGACAAGCACACGGTGCGCTTCCGAGGCGCGTTTGGCCGGCTGGTGAACGAGGTGCTGCAGCCGCAGCTGACCAAGAACGGCATTACCGCCACGGCGCACTTTGGCGAGGACCGCCAGCTGCGCGTTGTCTTTTCGAGCAACTCGGCTTAGCTAGCGTGGGCGTGGGCGTGGGCGTGTGCTCGTGGGCTTCAATTCAAGCTTTGCTTTTTTTTCTCGTTGCTGGTACATCATTTTCGCGTTCCAGCTTGTCTTTTGCGCCATGGAGTCGACCCTGCTAGGCCAAGCCCGCAACAGCGTGCGCATGGCGCACAACTTTGCCGTTACGCCCGGGGTGCCTGCGCACCAAATTGCTGCGGCCGTGGCCAGCGCTACCAAGCGCTTGGCGCTGGCGCGCGCCTACCCGCACTACAGCGCTGTTGCCCTGAAGGCGCTGACCGACCTCGAGGCCATTGTAGGCGACCTGGCGCGGCTAGAGGACGCCGACGACGTCGATTCCGCGTACCAGCGCGCGGGACTGGGCATCTGCGACTGCGTGCTTGATCCCGCGGCGGCCCAGCAGTAGAGTCGTTTTACCCATTGCGCCCATCGCACAATGCTGCTGCTGCCTGTGCGCTGGCCCTGGACAAGATGCTCGACGCTGTGTGTGCTCTGATAGAGACTGCTATGGCTGCCGTGAGCGCGTGAGTCAATTGAAAGCAGCATGGTTCAGCTCAGTTCATCTCTACGGGCTGCCGATGCGTCCTCTTGGGGTTGTCTTTGCGATGGCTAGGCCGACCGGAGCGACCCCGCTTGGCGGAGCGGGGTGGCTCGATGGCAGATGGCAGCAGGCCTTGGTCGGCGAGGCGCTTGGTATCGCGGTACTCGTCTGGGAGATCGCACGTTTCAACGTGGTAGCGCGTGAGGCACATGAGGTAGAAGGCGTTGACCATGGTGATGGCCAGGTCGTCGTTGACAGACTTGCCCTTGTCCTTGCCCGAGATGGTCTGGTGCTTGGCGCCGTTGCTGACCTTGAGTGCTATCAGCTGCAGCCGCAGACTGTCGAGGCGGTCGGCCAGCAGGGCCTCGGCGCTGGCGCGCGTGTTTGTCACGGCCAGCGCGCTGGTGCTGACGTCGGGCGCCACGTAGAGCTTGCGCAGCTCGAGGTGGCGGCGCAGCTCAATGTAGCCGCCGAGCTTGGTGTTGTGGTCGACCCAGAGGCCGGCCACAGGCTTGTCGCTGCGCTTGTGCTGGTGCGACTGGTGGACCACCTGCATGCTGTGGGCGGCGCCGGCGCTGCTGATCCAGCCCGCCACGCGCTGCGTCTGCGGCACGCTGCTGTTGGCTTCAAGCGCAGTGATGATGGTGTGGCCTGGGTAGCGCTGCGCCAGCTGGGCCGTCAGCGTCGTAACGAGGCGCTTGACGCCGCTGTCGACCGTCTCGGTGACGAAGATTTCGTAGTCGAGGTGAACGAGCACAATCTGGCGCGTGGCGTGGTCCTGGACAAACGCTAGAAAGGCCGTGCCGCTGACGTTGTGAGTGGTGGGGTCGTAGCTCAGGTAGATGCGCTTGCGGTGCGGCACCACGGCGTGCTCAAAGGGCCAGCGCGGCTCGCTGAGGAAAAGATCGACCCACTTGACGGGCAGGGCGCCCATGTCGCTGGCCACGGTAATACCCAGCACTTCTTCGAGGTAAGCCTGCGGGTCCATCTTGTAGAAGGCGCGGACCAGCCGCTGGACCTCGGCGCTCTGGAAGACGTCGGGCGCGTGGTGGGCCAGGCACAGGCAGCTCTTTTGGCCCTCGGCCTCGCAGTCCTCGCAGACGTCGCGGACCTGCATGACGCGAAATTCTTCGTCCTCCTCCATGAGGCTGCACCACGCCAGGTTGTCGCCGTTGGGCGTGGTGAAGGCGTGCAGCACGCGGTTGGGGTTGACCATGATGGGCGCCAGCTTGCGCGAGAACACGTCGACGCGGCAAAACGCCGCCTCGTCGACCAGGATGGTGGTGGGCCGCACACCGCGCAGGCCCTGCTGCGTCTTGACCAGCATGCAGTTGCCGTTGGTGAGCCAGACGGCCGTGCTGTTGACAACATCAAACTCTTGGCCAAAGACGCGCAGCAGGCGCACCACCTCGGCGCGGTTCTGGTCGTTGAGCCCCGAGTGGTTGGAGACCAGGCACACCACCTCGTGGGGAAAGATGGTCAGGTAGACGGCCGCCAAGTACTGCATGCAGAGCGACTTGCCGTACTGACGGCGGCTCTGCAGCAGCGTCACGCGCTTGTACAGGGTGGTTGGGTTGGCGGCGCTGCGCGCCATGGAGCGCACGTCGGCGTCGGTCCAGAATTCCGACTCTTCGGCAAAGCCGTGGCGCTTGAGCTCGGCCTCAAAGGGCCCCACAATGAGCGCCATGGTGGTGCGGCCATAGCGCGCAATGAACTTGGCCTTGAGCATGACGCACAGCGCGTGGCGCTGCATGCCGAAAAACACGGGACAAGGCCCAAAGCCCTCGCTGCGCAGGGCCTTGTTGAGCAGCTGACACGCCGTGCGGACGTTCTGGAGGACCTCGCGGCACGCCGGGCTGGCCGCCACATCGGCATTGTCCATGCCTGCCAAGACGTAGGGGTCGATGCTCAGCATGTCGTCCAGCGTGTCGAGGCGCTTGGCCGCACGCGCGCGCTTGGCCTTGACCATGGCCTGGATCAAGGCCACATTGGCCAGCCGGCGCGGCCGCCGGTTAGGCCCCTCCTGGGTCGTGCTCGGCATGGCGGCCCGTTGTCGTTGCCACGCTGCTTAGCGGCACAATGTCCAGGCAGTCGCGCACCAGGCGGTTGCGCAGCGTCACAATGCGGTGCCGAAACAAGAAAAGCAGCCGGCCCAGCAGCGCAACCAGCAGCGGCAGCAAAAGACCAGCAGCAGCAACCCAGAGCTGCGACGTGGCGGGTAGCGGCTGGCGGCTAGGGTCGCGGTCGGCCCCGGTGACGACGGTGACGGTGACGGGTAGGTCGGGCGGCGTGTGCACGGCCAGGATTCGTCGCGGGTGTGGGTGGCAGCGCGCCTGCAGAGTGATGCGCTGCTTGCGAAACCGCAGCGTTGCGCATCGGTTGTCTAGCTTTAAGCGCAGCGGCACTGGCACTCGCGCAGTCCGGTTACCACACGACTGCAGCAACGCGCCGCCTTGGCGACCGCACGCTGCTGGGCCATCGAGCACAATTTCCCACGGCCCACCGGCCAGCAGCGGTGTCGCCACACACTGTCCTGCTGGCACTTCAACCGCCACGCGCCGCCGGCCCAGCCGACAGTCGCGCGCACCGTCTGCCACCAACAGCAGTGTCACGTGCTCGGCCGCGGCTACTGCCAGCAAGCTCAGCCACAGCGCTGCCAGCATGGCCTTTTTTTTTAATGACAGGGCTGCTGGCAAGCACAAGGAAAAATGAGCGGGTGGGTGTGCGAGTGAGAGAGAGGGTGGGCTTTGGCTGCTAGCTGGGGGTAAGAGTGTCAATTGAGGTTGTTTTTTTGACACCCAAAAGGGGGGTGGGGGTTTCAGTTCAGAGGGGGACAAGCGCATTCAGCGCCTACTCAGCAGCCTTGCGGGCCTCGCAGGCTGCGATCCGAGCCCGGGAGTTGGCCTCGGTCGCGTCAGAGAACGCCTTGGCCATCAGCGCAAACGACTGATGGCAGATGCTCTCGCCAAGCGCGTTGCCCAGCTCGGTAGGGTTCAGTCGGGCCAGCTGAGACTCGGGAATGCCCACGGCACCGCTTGGTGCAGCACCAGTAGATGGCACGGCCAGGTCCGTAGACGCTGACGCTTGTGCCTGGCGCTGGCGGCGCTCGGCGAGCTTCTTGTGCTTGGCAGCGTCCTTGTCGTGGACGACAGGCAGCTCAGAGTGCACAACGGCTATCTCAGAGTGCACCGCTTGCGCGGCGCGTTTGCCCTGTTTGCGCGATTGCGCATAAGCTTCACCGTCGCTGTCGTCGTCGTCAGGCAAAGCCTTGTAGCGCTTGTGGGTGCCGTCGATAAGGGGGACACGGCGCTTGGCATCGCGACGCATGGCATCTGCGTGGATCGAGGCTTCCAGCTCAAAGTCGGCGTCGTCGACCATGGATTGCACGGCAGCTTGTTGCTGCTTGGTGGTAGAGCGGGTCTTGGCGTTGCCCAGAGGGGCCCATTGCAGCATTGCAGCCGCAACGTAAAAGCCCATAGCCTTGTTGGCTTGGCCGGCCAACAGCAAGTCGCCTGTCAGCTGGCCCCAGCTGTACTTGGGTGTGCCGTTGGGGTTGCGCAGGGTAGTTAGGCCCACGGCCACCGTCAGCACACAGCCAGAGTCCCGTGTGAGCATGCGCCCAAAGTCTCGGGGCGAGCCCACGTAAGCGACAAACCACTCGCAGGTCTTGCCAGCAGTAAACGCCTCCAACAGGGCTGCCTTGGCCGGGTCCATCACCTGGTCGTACGTTCCTTCAGCGGTCCGCAAAACAGGCGAAAAGCACTGCAGCACTTGCACAAGCGGCAAAAAGAGGCGGTTCCAAGACGCGGGGAGGTTGGTCTTGGGCATCTTGGAAGGCTTGGTGGTGCTCCGGCGCTCGGGCTCGGACGCGCGGAACGCAATGAGGTCCTCCATGGCTCGCAAAACATGTTGTCCAAAACCGTGCTCCTTGAGCACAGCCTTGACGGCGTTGCGAGCGTCTTCGCCGGCGGTCTCGGCTGCATCGAGCAAAGCACCGATTCCCGACAGACCAGTGAGGTCGCTGCCAGTCACAGTTGAGCTGCGAAGGCGGTACCCGGGAGTGTTCATGGCGAGCTGCAAGTCCAGGATGTTGAAAGGCAGGTGGCTGCAATGCCAGGCCAACCACTCGCAAAACGACGCCGTCTGAGGGGTCGTCTTGGCGTGCTGCTTTCCGCAGATAGCGCCAACCAACGGCGAGGCGTTGGTGGTGGGGCTGTCCAGCATCAAAGCAAGCACAAGCTTGACGAGCATGGGGTCAAAGGGGGTGACGACAGTCTCGTTGGCAGTGACAGACGTGTTCAGCATGAGCAGGTGGCGGGGCCAGTAGGTCGAACGCTTGGCGCCAATCTTGGCGTCACCGTAGACGGGAGCAAAGACGATAGTGTCCTTGAGCTCCTCGGCAGTTTTGGTGTCGACCATGTCCTTGACGCAGGCCAGGATGTAGTGAATGCCCGCCAAGATCATGTCGGGGGACAGGCTCAGGGTGTAGGCAATCCAGGTGCGTCCGCCAAGGCGAAGCCAAGTCAGCACAGCCATCTCCGTGGTCGGCAAGTCGTCAAACGTGCGTCCGATGGCAGCGTTCTTGCCCAGAACCACAACGAGCTCGCGAGGCGACGGTGCACCAGTGGAGACCAGAAACGCCTCGAGGCGACGAGCCTCGCTCACAAGCTGCGCGGTAACCAGACCCTCCAGAGGAGCGTCCACGGCAGCCAGTCCGGCCTCGTTCACCAAATCAACGCTGTGTTGAGGCGCGATCATGGGCAGGGGAGAGCCCAGGGCAAAGCCGTCGAGGTTGTCGTGGGTGTCAACCGCAAAGTCTTGGTCCGAAAACCCAAAGGCAGCGGCCGCAGCCTTGGCCGTAACCTCGGGAGCGACCATTGACGCAGGTCCGACAGAGCGAACCTGGGGAGCCGCCTTCTTCTTCTTCTTCTCAGCCACCGGTCCTGGCTGGGCTTGCGCCGCAGAGGGGGTGGGGGGAAGGACGAGGGCGCCAGTCACCAGAGTGGTTGTGGCGGGATCCCCGGAAGAGACGGTAGAGCTGACGGCAAAGTCCGACTTGGGGGCTGGGGTTGTCCCAAACGCGGGAGCGACAGTCGAAGGCGCAGAGTCCTTGGGAGTGCCGTTGGCGTTTTGCTCAGGGGCACGGCCTGTGGCCAAGCCCAAGAGGTGTTGAGCGGCTTGCTCGTTGGGCAAGCCAGTCGCGGGGATGGTCGTCCCCACAAGCTCAGAGGTGGACGAGGTGTCCACAGGTTGAGCCATGGTGCGTGTTTCGAGAAAAACAAACGGGGTGTAGATTACCGGAGGTGCGCGAGCGGTGCTGCAAAAAATTCACAACGTGATCGAGCAAAGACGGAAAGTGAAAGGAAAATGAGGTTGAATTTGGCCCTCGGTCAAGCACTCTGTTTATGCCACACACCGGGCAGCGAGCCACCCGCAGCACGGCACGACGCTGTACAGAGCCTAAGGCCCGGGGACGCGCTTGGCCCGCCCAGAAGTCCGCGGCGCCAAGCGCGGCACCATGCCACGAGGGTGCGGGGTTCGCATCATGGGCCGCACAACGTCAATCTTGGCCGCGCGGAGCTCGCCTTCTTCCATCTCGGTGATTGTCGGGGGCGGGGCCTGTGCCGAGAGCTCGGCGAGCGTCATCAGTCGCACCGGGGCGTTGGTCATGCGCCCAGCCACGACTGGCTCGGAGCGAACCCGGTTCCACCAGCCGCGCATCATGTCCACAACGACGCTGCAGTCGGTTGTCTGCGCGCCCGCGTTTTCCACCTGCACAACGGGCCGGCCAGCACAGCGCAGCGCGCACGTCAGCCGCACCAGCAGCAGCGCGCGCTGGATGGCTTGCTCGGTTGTCATGCGACCGGCCAGTCGGACGCGGAGGCCGTCGACGTCGAGCCAGTCGGCTGGCCCGAGGGCGTCAAAGTCGCCACAGCGACCGGCCTCGGTGAGCTGAATCATCCAGCCCAGATGCATAATGGTGCAGGCCGGGTTG
>Ga0136588_1000412_pt1 | contig 15937 bp, 22 predicted proteins | sample AntRauMFilla1564_FD_104782 | JGI IMG/M metagenome (GOLD analysis project Ga0136588, IMG submission 104782) | Saline lake microbial communities from Rauer Islands, Antarctica - Metagenome Filla 1 #564 | ecosystem: Environmental > Aquatic > Non-marine Saline and Alkaline > Saline | place... | reverse complement strand
GCCTGTACTCTTTGTTGTTCTCCAAAACCACCTGCCCCGGCAAAACCAGCGAATCCTTTAAGCGCAAGCCCCGCCAAAATAAGCGGCACCCCTATAGGTGATGTTGACATCCCGACCATGATAAGAATATCACCTAATGCGTTCGCTATCATCACCCCCATTTCTGCGAGTGTCTCCTCAAATGATTTCGCACCTGCTGCGGCCTGTCCTAACGATGTGGCGAGGCTTGATCCTATTTGAACGGCCATCTGTGCGATCTGTTCATTTAATTTGCTGCCCTCTTTTTGTACCTCAATCATTACGCCTTTAACATTTTCAAACGCCGGCTCCATTTTTAATAGTGCGGCTATCTCGGATTCATAGGCAGCTATATTGCTATCGGCTGCCACCTGCACCTGCTCTGATAACTCTTGTGTTACACGGACACGGCTTTGCATGGCCTCCTGAAAAGCGTCGTTTTTGTCAAAGCTGAAAAACTTTTCCAGCTCCTCCGCCTTCGCTTCGTTAAGTTTCCTCTGTGCCTCGGCGTGTTTTACCGCTGCCTCTGCTGCTGCGGCATGGTCAGCCGCTACCCTTGCCAACAATTTCTCAGCCGGATCGGTTACAATATTAAATTCTGCCGTTGCATCGTTAAGGTCTGCAATAGCCCTGTTGGCCATTTTTACCGATGGGTTAAATACCCCTAACAACTTATCACCAAAACTTATCTGCTTATCTGTGGCAACATCAAGCGCGTCGGCCATGTCTGAAAACCAATTTGCCAACGGCATATTAATAAGTTCACCCACACCCTCTTTAAGGTCTCCTATTGCGTTCTGAAGCTGCTGAAACGAACCTATCCCCGCCTCGGCCATTGCTTCTGCCTGACCACCGAAAGCGCTGTTAAGTCCTTTCATTAAAGATTCAAGACGCTCGGTTGATCCTACTGTGCCCTCGACCTGAATACCATACCTTGACAGAGCGTTAGTAGATGAACCCAACGTTTTAGAAACAAGGTCGGCAGCGCCCGCAAGATCCATCCCTTTAGCTGCGGCTAAGTCCTGAACGAGCGGGGTTATTTTTCTTATCTGCTCCTCCTCTTTTACAAAGGCGGCAATCAAAGCCTGCGCTCTGATAGTCTCCTCGTCACCAAAAAGGGTTTGTTTCTGAAGGTAAGACGCCTGCGCCATCAACCGCTGCTGTGCGTCTGCGCGGCCATTAAGCGCTGTTAATAGCTGTTTCTCAGCTTTGGCTTGCTTATCGTATGCTTCGAGTGATGATTTGACAAAGTTACTGATAGCGGCAACAGAGAACGCAGCGGCAATGGCAGGGCCGATGGTTCCTATCTGCTTCTTGAATCGGCCCATTACCGACTTAGAATCATTAATACCCCTCTTGAACTTACTATTATTCAGGGTGATAATTGCTGATAAATATGCCGGAGTATTAGCCATTATTCAGTTCTTTTAATCGTTGTCTTACGTCTTCCACGTCTTCCTCGTCTATCTCCTTACCTTCGTTATCCCACGGGAATGGCATCAGCTTGTTGGGGGTCTGGTGGCGTTTTTTTACCATATACACGGGCTGCCGTTCGATGAAGTATGCGATGGTGCGGGTCTGCTCCCAACTTAATTTGTAGTTGTTCTCAACTTTCTCCAGGTACCCCTCCACAGCATTCCAAAATTCCCGCAGGTTGTAGTTGTACCAGAAATCCTCGTACCTCATCCCCATCTGCCCGAACGCGAGGGCCTGGATCTCATCGAATGTTATTTTTTTTTATCCGATGCCTCCTTGTCGGCCTTGCCTTTGCGGTAATTGCTGAACACGGTGAATATTTCACCCACCACGTCTTGATCGTCGTCGATCATATCGCAAAAGTCCTCCACGTTCTTAACCGCACAGTCAACACCATTTTTTCGCGCCCCGTCCTTCAGCCCGATATACAAGAAGGTCATGATATCCATATAGGACATTTTCGCAAGGTCAAGGTTATAAACCTCGTCCATTGATATATCCCTGTCATCGCTGAACTGAGCAAGGGCAAAATGCCCGTAATTCACGGGCAGATCTCCGCGCTTTGTTTTAACTGATGCCATACTATTCCGTGCTTACAGGTCCCGTGACATTCATTGCCCACGATCCGGTAGTGAGATCCGCAGCAGTACCTCCGCTTAGATTAAGCGTTGTAATAACGCCCGTGCCGGACATTACAGAAACTTCGCTTCCGGTTGTCTTATTAAAGATTTCCCATGATACATTTTCGGCGGCGGCCTGTTTTGCATCAAGACCCTTCCAGTTTTCAAGGTCTGTTGCAACCATGTAGTCACCGCTTATGGTCCGGGTAACCTTGCCCTGCATGAACGCCGCATTCAGTCCGTCATCAGAGTCGGTGGTTTCAAGCGCCTCCGAGCTGCTGTCAAAACTCCAGGAAGTAGTGCCGGAAATCACCGCAGCGGCAACACCAGAGCTATGCTCCTCGAATTTTATTACCAATAAATCACCTCTTAATTTTGCCATTTTATTCAAATTTTAATGTGTATTCCTGTATTATCTGATACTTATCTAAATCTGGTATGTAACCATCACTTTCAGCGGTCCAGTTGCATATCATTAAACTCTCACTGTCATAGGTTCCTTCCGCCGCCTCTAATCCCGCGTAAATACTTGACGCAAGTGTTACCACACTATCAAACGTAGAGGCGAATATGTCAAGGGTTAAGGTCATCTCTGTTATGGCTATCCCGTCCGAGTCTCTTATCGGGTCTGTACGCATGGAATAAACCACGTATGGATCTGTAGTTTCTTGCGGGGCAACCAATGGATAAACATCTGCCTCCACATTATTCAGTAAATCATATACCGCCCCCCTTAAACTCATACTATTCTCTTTTTAACTGCCCGTTTCCACTCCCTCTCCATTATTGTTCTAAGAGAGGTCATAACGTATCTTTCAGCTTTCGGCATAAGGCTCCTGTATGTTGATTTCATTTTACCCTTGCCCGTTGTCGGCATAACACCTCTGCTATATCCTTTTTTCGTTGTTCTTACCTGCCCCTTGTTGTACTCAACTATCTGTGCCAGGTATCCTGAATAATTGCCGCTTTGTTTCTGCTTATCAGTTAGCTTCCATCCGGGGACCATTCGCGGACCGACAAACGCGGCTCCGACTCTTCGGCTTCTTCCTTTTATTACCCCAATAGACCTACTGATCTGATCATATGGATGCGCTCTTTTTAAAGGCCCCACAAATATCTTCCGCGCCGTATCTCCTGCTATCTTTTTAAGAACTTTGTGCTGAGTCTTATACTCCATCATCCTCAAGGCCTTCACCAACTCATCATCCCCAACCAGCCTTATATCAAAATCTTTACTCATCGTCATTGCGTATTGCTATCAGCGCAGTCCTGAGTCTCTTGTCATGTGATACTGAGGTGATATAATAATACCCACTGTCATAGCTTACCCGCATCTTCGGGGTGACGTTCTTCCCCTCTTCGTAGTGTATAGTAAATCGCTTCGTATCGTTATACACCAGCATCTCGCTGTTAAAAGTTTCTGACCCGTTAATTTGTTCAACATTTGCGTAACTTTGAACATGAGTAGCCCATGCGTCCACAACGGCCCCGGTAGAACTGCGTGTCTGCGTTGTCTCCTGTACGGTTATCAGATCATTAAAAGCCATAAGACCGATAGTCACTTACAACACGATCAAAAAATGAAACCTTCATACTCACCGGATCGTTAGGGTTCTCGTACATCCTGAATATCCATGCAAGCAAGGCTTGTTTAATATCATAAGGCAGGGTGGAGTAACCAGCCAAAAAACGAATGGTCATGGCATCCACCCTGTCATATGTAGAAGGGGTCTCATCAACAATAAAATCAACCGCCGCAGGACGACCATTAATAAATGAAATGTATTCACGGTTTGAGCTTGTACCCGTTACGGTTTGTAATGTGTTGTCCGTATCATAGTAACTTATAGACGTTACACCCAGCACCGGGTACTTCAAAAACTCTATCCGCTCTTTAACCTCATCACTATCCATCACCAGGTCCCATGTTTGCGCGGACAGAACTACGTTGGCCCTGTTCTCAAACTCTCGCGCAGCACCCCAAATCAAATCCTCGATCAAGTTATCGTGATTAGAATGGGTGACCCTCAAGTGGCTCTTTGCATCCGCAACGCTCACGGGAAGGGTGCTGGCTGGTGTTATGAGGTTATACTTCATTTCTTAACTGGTCTTTTCTTTGAGCGTGTAATCTCAGTTGTCTTCACTTCAGGCTTCACCTCTTTCCTCTTTCTCGGTTCGTTTAATACGGCATACTTTGCCTCGATCAACTTCTTCGCCAGTTCGTCATTAAGTTTTGCCGTATCTCCCGCCCGGTAAGCGAGGTTAAGGTGAAACGTTCCTCTTATGAATTTAACGTTCATCATGATGTCATACCAGCCTCGATAGTGGCGAAAGACTCAGGATGTCTCAAGGCATAGTCATAATATCCAACAACAATCACGTTAATCTCATCGTATGCGGCCCTTGTGTAAGGATCTACAATATACTCCTGCGCTCCCCACTGTCCGAGGATGAGTTCTGCCCAGTTACCGAAGATGATCGGCGACAGACCTGTTCCTGATCCTTTGGTGAGTGCATTGGAAAGAACATTGGAAATATAAGCCTTGTATCCATTGATCATTCCTTCGCCTCCAAGCGGAGTAAAAGATTCCCAGATAAAACCACCTTGATAATCAGCCTTCGTGGTTTTCTTCAGAAGTGCGCCCATTGAGGGGTTAGTCAGGTATGCAAGCGATCCGCGCAGTGCGTTGTCAGTTGCAACCTTTCCCTCCATGCCAACAATGTTATCCCAGTTGATCAGAGTACCGTTAGATCCGTGGTCGGCATTGTTTACAGAAGAGTTGTTAAAGATACCCTCCGGCTGGTTGGATGAACCTGCACCATCAAAAGCAGTCTGTTCAAGCTCGTTAGCGGTTGAGTAGTTCAGCACATCACGCACCTCTGTCTCAACAGCAAATGAACTCTGACGCAGGAACTGACGGGAGAAACGAGTGAACGCTGTCAGCCTGTGCGGCTCCATTGTAACCTGTTCGTAAGTAGGGTCGCTCTGTGTTGCGAGTCCGCCCTCACTTCTCCAGTATGCTGTGGAGTCAGCAGCTCTGCGCGGGATAGCAATATCACCTTCAAGCCCTGGAAGCAGTTTTGCTCCGGCCCTCATGATGACCATAGAATTACGCAGTGTTTCAATAAGACCAAGCTGGTCAGTATCCACGCCATAACCTCCGGCTGCGTCTACAGTCGCCTGAATAGTCGCCCTTGACTTCGGTGAGTGAATCATAGTGGGTACAAGGAATGACCGCCCGTCCGGCGCTTTGCTTCCCTTGCTTACTCCGGCCTTTTGGTTTTCATTTTGGCCTTCCTGGTGCATCTCTGCATAAATGCCGTCAAACTTAGCGCGGGGGTCAGAGAATTTCAGAATAGCATCCTTCATAGAATACTTTTCTACAATCTCCTCTTCCTCTTTAGATACCCTTACAGGCGTGGGACCCGGAATATTCTCACGAACATCCTTGATTTCGTCCTTCAGAGTGCTAAAAGCCTCTTTAATGACATTTACAACATCGGAGTTATCGACTTTTACGTCGATCTCCCTTACTTCGACCTCCTCTTTCTGAGCAAGGTCTTTTTTTACTTCTTCGCTCATATGCTTAGATTTATGACCTTCAAAGAGGTCGTTCAACTTTAGTTCCCCCCTTGACATTGTATTTGTATTCAATGCGTTTGGGTTTCTTTTCAATTTCTTTCTTTTCTCCGTGCAGCTTGTCAAGTATCTCCCTGACTGTCAGTCCTTCGATCTCTGAGAATGTATGCTCCCCGCCAAGTTCACGGTAGATATATTGTAATGCGTTAAATGTCTGATCCCGGAACGCTTTTTTCTTAGCTTTCGGGTTGGATGGGATATTCACAATGGAGACCTCCAAAAGCTCCTGTTCAGCGAAGTAGTACAGGTCCGGGTCCTGCCCTAATTCTTTGTTGCCCATTGTTCCATCTTCGCCCTCGATAAATCCGACGCTGACGGTATTTAAAAAACCCCTGTCAACTTTGCTCTGTATCTTCACGGCGCGTTCGTTCTCCTCGTCAAACTCAATATCAATCATCAGCTTACCACCCTCCACGTATGCCCTGCCTTTCCCTACCACATCATCAGGGTCCGGGGCAGTGCATATATCACCATATAAATTGTGCTGGTAGCCGATAATCGGGTTGGCATTGAAGTTATCAATGTTCCATCCGTTCTGGTTCAGAACTGTCCTGTGTCTGTCCGGGTCAGAGGTCGAGGCTATGAAAGTGTAGGTTTTAACCTCTTCACCCTTGACCTCCCGGAGTTGTCCGTTTATTTCACGCCTGTGCTTCTCCATCTTTTTCAGTTGTTATGTTTGGGTTTTCAAAGGCATCACCACCATCAACAGGATTGAGATTCTCGATTGCCCTTGCCTCGTTACGATTTAATATCTTGCTCTGCACCATCTTTTGCAGGTAGTCTGCGCGCGTGGAAGTATCGCCCCTTAAGATGCCGTCAAGGTTGAACCGGACGTACTTCTTCCCAAGATCATTCGGCATGAGCTTAAATTCCAGCTCATTCTCCATCCTCTTAGCCAGTGGCCTTAATCCGTATTTCACAAATGCAATATCCTGATGCTCGATGTTGCTGAATGTACTCCGGGACAGGTCGCCTACCAGGTGATTGGGAATATGGAATATCCTTGCAACGTCTTGTATCTGAAATTCACGAGTAGAGATAAACTGCGCAGCCTCCGGTGGTATCATAGAGGGGGTGAACTTCATCCCGCCTTCGAGTATCGGAGTACCGTGATTAGCATTGTTCCCAAGTTGTTCTTTAAGCCTGTTATAACCCTGATCTCCAAGTTCGGCAGGATATTCATAATGCCCCTTCTGTACACCACCTTTTGCAAAAAAGTCATGCCCGAAACTCTCCGCAGATAGCCCTAGTTGAATACTCTGCTTTGCGAGCATGATTTTTGACTTACCTACCACCCCGTCGAGGGATACATCTTTAAAGTGTAGTATATTTTTAGGCGGGTGATCCTTGTCAATGGTTTTATCCCCGGTTTTGGTTATCCTGTAGGTAAGATCCCCGTTTACCACCACCTCCACATTCTCAGGGTGAATGGGGGTTATTGCAACGGGTTTACCTGCCAGCCATGTGATATGATTATATGAGTTACCCCACAACAGCAGACGCATGGTGTTGAGTTCCCAAAATGTATACCCATTCATCCACGGGTTAGGCGAGTAGTTCAGAAGTTTGTATAGTTGGTCGGTGTAACTCTTTTCCCTTCCCTGTCCTGAGTTGATTAAAATATCCTTTGGATGGGAGGCTTGCAAAGAGGATAATAGGGACGTAGCGGATAGCACAGCAGTAAACTTTAGTGCATTTTCTTGATTTACTTTTGTCCCTGTAGGTGAGTTGTTGAATGTATCGACCCACTTCTGGTATTGAACAAGATCAAACCCCGCCCTCTGTTCTGGCTCAGGGGGTTTGCTCCATTCATACTCAAAGATGTTGAATAGTTTAATTTTGCGCATCATTAAATTATCTGACCGCAAGTTACTAAATTAAGGGGGGTAAAGTCAATGAGGAAACGTTACCAAAAGTGAACGAAACGTTACTAAATGATAAATTTACCTTGTGAATTGCTGGCTATCATGCCCCAATACCTGTTAAATTTTGTAGACCAGTCTATATTAAATTTTGGGTAGTCTAATCCTAAACATTCAAAACATGATGCCTCGATAATGTTCGCCCCGGCGATAACACTCGCCACCATTGTACCCTGTACGCGCGGGTTACATTCTATCACCTTACCGTCTATGAACTGAAAACCGAAGGCGTATTGCAGGTCGAACTGTTCAGCATAGTGCAGGCTTTGTTCAATTAAGTCCTTATCTTTTACAAGATGACCCGCAAAACTTATCCCGCTGCGGATCTCATCGCGGACCCTAGGAATGGCAACAAACTCCCTGCCCTTAAAGCAGTCAACCGTCACCTCTTTACCCTCATAATACGGCATGGCGAACATCTCAAAGGTCTCGCCCAACTCCCTGTATAAATGCCGCCACTGTATGACCGGGATTCCTGGTTTGCGATAAAAGTCGGATTTATCCTCGGTTATTATACGCACCCCGCGCGACCCGTTACCTTTTGGAGGTTTAATAACGAATCTTTCGTTGTCCCGGGCAAAGTCCGTTAGCTCATCAAAGTTATGGACCATCTGCCCTTCACATATCTCGTCTTTGCCAATGTTCCTTCCGGCGAGCGCGACAGGGATAGCAAATTTGGTGTTATACCATACGTCAAGCTCTGCGGTATTTTGTGGCAATATCACATCTATACGCTCACGCTCACATATATCGTGAACGACATCGGTAAACCCGTCATCTGTTGCCGCAGGTACGGTGTAGAATTTATCTGCAAGGTATTTACCCGGGACATCGTCCCGCATATCAACAGCTACGACACGGTGCTTTTTAAGTGCGTAAAGTGTTCCGGCAATGCCGGGACTACCACCGCCTGTTACCAAGATGTTCAAACTCTCCATATACTTCGTCAATTATTGGGAATAACTTAAAACTATCGAGATACTCTTTAGGCAGATGCTTTGCGCTGTTGCCTGTCATATCTGTTAGTGGTTTATTGATCTGCTCTGCCCTTTTAATGTTGTTTTTCACGGTGTGATCCTCCTGTATATCTATGTCTGTGCCGGGCGGGAAATCGTGGGATGACTTGCGGTCTTTCGGCCCCTCATACTCTAATCTAAGGTATTCAAACACGCCCTCTATACCTCCCTTTGTCAAATATTCATATCTTAACTTATACCCTTTATTGTTGGTTACAAAATATTCAAGGTGCTTTGAATATCTCTGTAATTGCTTTAAAAACATACCTGAAAAATTACTCTCACCGAACCTTAAACAGAGACTACCCATAACGTCCCACGGGTTTTTCATTATCATCACCTGTTTGCAACCATCGTGTATATCGGTTGGTATTGCACCGGACTTAAATACTATATGCCTACCCTCTGCGCATGGGGGTGGATATATTGTTTCGTATGTCAGTTCATCAACGAGGGAGTGGTCTCCTATCAGCTTTCGTAATATCGTGGTCCCGCTGTGAGAATATCCGAATACATATATTTTCATGCTATCCATGTAATTACTTCGTATGTTTCCGCTTTCCCGCCTCCTATCTGCATTCCGCGGACCGTTGCAAGTGATGTTATGAATTGAAAATTAAAGTAGTGCTTATCCTTCTGACTTTCGTATTTATTGAGCATCTCCATCTTTTGACGTAAATGCCTGTCCTCTAACCTGACAAAAAAAGACCCGTTGAACCCCCGACAATTCCACGGCAGTTCATAACCTAACAGCGAATGAGTTTTGGAGTACGCCCGGACCGCCTCATTATAGACCACCTTGTGATCCTGGTGGATGTCATCGCTATATGGACACAGCACAACATCGGGTTGAATCTCTTCGCGGATATTTATCATGTTCTGCAATACCCGCTGGCGGTCAAATTCCCTGACCGTTTCATTAAAAAGCCAATTCTGTGCAACCCCAATAAAATAGAGACTATCCAAATGCTCTTCTGTAAGATCCACACCGTCATAGATATGAGAAAAACATGCTACATATACAGAATGCCCCTGCTCAGTCATCTTTGACAGGTATCCACCGCATCCAAGCTCTATATCATCGGTATGTGGTGATAGTGCTAATATTCTCATCCGTAAACCTCCTTCATTTTATCAACGAACTCAAACGTGATAGCCTGGTCCATTATATTCATAAATTTGCGCTGAAATCCCTCATTTAACCATATTTTTGGGGGCCAACTCACTAAATCATACTGAATATCACCCATTAAAACGGTGTTTTTAGCGTACTTTGCGGCGAATAATGAGGTGGAAATAAGGTTATTTTCGTCCAAATCGAACTCATTTATCACTGAGTTTAGCCCGTTTTTGGTCAGATAACGTGGTAAATGTGTCTCCCAATCGTATAAATCACCCCTGAAATCAGCTATAGTGCGATAGGTTTCCCTCCAAATCATAGCATAAGTGCGCGACCATTTGCGGATATACTTGTCTACATCGTCTACTTTAGCGTACCCGTAGGTGGTTTTTAAATCATTTTCGGTTATCTCGTTCAGAAAATAGGTATCGTCATAGATCAACACAAACTCCTCGTTTACATCCGAATCAAACACCGCCCGGAACTTCGCCATCTGATCTATGTGTCTCTCCCATTGTATAACATTGTGCCGGACCCTTTCAACGGGTATATGAATGACATCGAGTCCGGGGTCATCGCCCACAACAAAACATCTTACGTCACCTTTATAATTCTTGCGAACGCTTTTTATCGAATACTCCAATTCGTTAAAATACCCGCCCTTATTATAAAATGACGGCTCCTTTATATATGGCCAAACAAAATCCATTATCTTTCGTATTTATCAACTTGTAATACCCTAAATCCTAACTTTCGCCACGCATCTACGACGCTCTGCCTGTCCTCCAAAACAAAAGCCACATCACTAAGATCATACTTGTTCTGAAACGCCTCCAGCTTAGCCTCATGATCGGGGCGGTTGTCTTTTTTGGGGCGCATGATAAGCTCATACATATACGGATCGAAGTGATCCGACAGCCATGCATCGGTCATGTCATAGAATCGGAGGTTCCTCCCAGTGCAGAACACTATCTTGTAATTCTTCGAAAGGATATTAACCAGTTCTATGATGTCCTTATGTGGCGGGTCCTGCGAACAGAGTTCGTAAAACTTCTCTTTGTCGTTCAGGTACTTTTCGCGCCATCGCCAGTCCGACACCGTGCCGTCAATATCAACTATCACCAATTTCATATCCTGTTATATTGTTAGTTACGTTTTTCTCATGAACGACCATCAACGCGAGCGGCCTATCCTCAGATCCTACCCTTACATATTTCTGAAGCTGCCTCCGGTCATATCCGTCGAATAATTTATTATGTGGCCTTGACAATGCCCCCAATCCATACTCCATAGGCTCCACAAGCGACAGGAACATGCTGTTACGATTAGACCTGTACCTCTCACCAATATTCTTGTTTCCGTTGGTGTATCTCTTCCCTGTTTCGACACTGTACTGCTCATACCACATATCAATCATCATGAGCTTCTCCTCAAAGGCATATTGAACGGCCTTTAGCGCATTGCGTAAAAGTATATCATCATTATCGAGCCTGGTGGTAATCAGCCACGGTTCATTATAGTTGTACTTGTGTTCCCTTATATCATAGAACACAGGGGTCATGTTCTTTTTACATACTTTTGTTACGTAGCTCTTTGGAGTTTCTGGGTCAAATGACAGTATCCATTCAAAGTCAACGTTCTGTGATAATACACTGTCCCGCGTGGCTTTGAATAGTTCGTATCTCTGATCCATCCACTCTTTAGCATTCTCCATTGCATAGAAGTTGCCGTTCTCGTTATCCCAATTATATCGCGTGAGTATAACGTGCTTGAATTTTTTTGATTTGCTCATCTCGTTTGTTTTTATTTTGTTTTCTATAAACCCTTGACTTCTGTCCGTCCCATATCCGGTGATAGTAAACAAAGGTGTTCACGTGTTTAGGCATATACCCCTTGCTCATAAGTTTTAGGTGCATATCATACTCTTCACCCGTCCACAGCGTTTCATCCATGCCGCCTATCTCCTTTAGTATCTCCGTCCTGTATAGCGTTGTGCCTCCATCTATCCGGTTTCTTATAATGTTCTCTTTAAAATCCAGTGTATCCGGGGTATACTTCTCTACCACCCTGCCATCGCATACCCGGTAAGAGTTACCCACCACCCACGGATCATCGCCGATACCATCTAAAATCCCCTTGATACCACCGGGGGCGAAATAGTCATCCTCTGCAATGAACTTCACGAACTCAGTATCAATTCTTTTTAGCTCCCTGTTGAAATTCTCCGCCACACCACACTCACCAAACGCAAGATTGATATGCCCGCAGTCAATCGAGTCGATAAGCTGCGACAAGTAGCCCCTGTCTTTATTGTATGGTATTATTATGCTGACCATATTTCATTTATTTCTGGAAAGTGTTTATCTATAAATTCATCTGCAAGCTCATTCCCGCTATCCTTCATTTTTAAATACCCGTTCTTGCAGGGCCACAGGTTCGTCGTGATGCTGACCGCCTTTATATTGCCATCCTTTATCGCCTTCATGTAGCATCCGGCCTCCTTGCATTTGGAGGCCATTTGATAGTCAAGGTTTTTAAATGTTTTGCTGTCGAACGGTTGCCAATTTATCATGTCTAAAAAGTCGCTTCGTATCAATCTACCACCGCCGACGGGCTCGTTTTCTCTATGCGAATATTTTTCTATGTCATACCCCGGCCAATAAACAATGCTCTTTTTACATAATGCTTTACTGACATCATAACCGTCCCATTGTCTGTTGATCTTAAAATCAAAGTGTGCAAAATGGTAATCCCCTATCCCTACAATCTCATGATCTGTCAACCATTCCTTTATGTAATCACAATAGTTTTCGGTAAACCAATCATCGCTACCCAGGTGCAGCACCGCATCGGGGTTCATCTTTTTAGCTATCTCGTACCCCCTGTTCCATTTCTGACCCAATGGCCACCGGGAATTTATTTCAGTTACCACCCCCATCTCCTGTATAGGGTGGTAGTCCTCCCACCTGTCGAGCATACATACAACCTCGCAGCCCATGTCAAGAACCCTGCGAACCGTCCTTAACACCAGCGGGGTTCTCCCCAGGACCGGAATGATAGCTACAATTTTCATAATATTCTGTGTTAACCCACGTCATGTCATCCTGAACAAAATCCCACATCTCATTACTGAGATCCCTGTCCGGTTCTGAATATTGGTACTCCTCTAATATCAAATCAAGCACATGGCCCGGCTCTTTCTTCTGGTATGGTATCGCACCGGGAATATTGCCGTTAAAGATCGACCTGCGACCCATCAGCCCCATCTCAATACATGACAGACTCATGTTATCATGGTCGGTAAGCCTCACCCCCATAAATGCCTTTTTGTATTCCTCATGCATCTTTTGCCGGGGCACTGCATTGGCATTGGTTACTATAAACTTATTCGACAACACATGGGTTTGTCCCACCATCTTCATCATCTGATGCACTGTTGTTGTGCCGTAAAATTCATACCTGGTCCGGGTGGTTGGTCCGTAGTGATATATATATTTCCCTAACGGCTCAACGGTGAACTGCGCCCGGTCAAACTCCACTGGAAGAACAACCCTGTCAATATATTCTATTCCCTTCTCGGCAAGGTCGGTCTGTATCCAATGGCTGTGCGCGATGTGAACGATCCTGTCTTTATTTTTACGAAAGTATTCGCCCATCCTCGGCTCGCGGTCAATAAACATAGAGTCGCTACCACCCCACACCACAACAGCAAATCCCTTGTGATTTAATACCATCTGTTTAATACCGTACCCGCCGCAACCGAAAAACACCGCGGGCTCGTTATTAGACGACTTGTCGTAATAGTTCATCTTGAACTTACGCCTAAAGTGCCGGGCGAAAAACATCAGGTCTGTTGAAAATTGTTCTATCCTCATTTATTTGCAGATTTAAATGAACGGTAATCACTGTACCTGTACCGCCCAAATTCATTGTAATGCCTTATCTCTGCATTATCATAGGCTTTCATATGCCCGAAACCCTTACGGATCTGATTTAACCACTCATCATAAAAAGCCTCTTTTGTTGCCATTCCTTTCATACTATAAATATTTTACGCCCTTCTCCTTGTATGGGTCGATTACATTGTTGTTTATTTCTTCCGCGAAGCTCATGGCAATAGCCACAGCGCCGTCAATCTTATCTACGGCCTTGCTCTTGTTAAACTTTACACCGCCATAAGAATCCATAAATAATTCAGCGTTTTGTACGTTCCATCTCAAAACCGGGTGTCCTTCATGGTTCACCTTTTGCAACATCACTTCCTCTTCAAGTTTTCTTATAGGCTGCTGAAACTCCGTGGTTGTCTGTTTCATTGGGTGAAGTCTTCCAACCGGATAGCCCTTTGTTATCATCGTCTGTATGACTGCTTCCCCGATACCATACTTATCGTAAGTCATACCTTGCGTTTCATATTTTTCTAATATCCGCATTACATCTACTGCAAGTTCGGCGTGATCAATAGCATCACCCTGTATCACCCTGATATGCCCCTGTGTTTTCCACACCCAATAATCCACATGGTCCTCCTTTTCGCGTACCTTCTTTTCCGGGATCCAAAAGAAACTTTTAAAATGCCTGGTCCCGTCTGACAAAGGAAAGTTCAGTATCAGTGAACACAGGTCCTTGCTCTCCGCAAAGTCTGCACCACCGTAACACTTTACCCCTTTCAATTCATCATCTTTGACCGGACCCGCACACCTCATCCAATCATCATCCTTTATCCAGGCCATTTTAGAATCAGTCCATATGTTCATTCTTAGATTCTTAAACCCCGTCTCCGCGTGTGCAAAGTTTATGGCCTCTTCCGCTTCGCTTTTAAATTCAATCTTATTTATAATCTCCCACGATGGGTTCGCCTTCTTCCATGCGTCCTCACTTTTCCAGTCGTCATCTTCATCCAATGTATAGATAATAGAAAACAGATTGTCCTGTTTCGATATGCCCCGCAGCACCTCTATACATCTGCGGCGGTAGTTATAGCAAACAGTATTTCGATTCTTACCTGCCGTTGTGATAATCAAGACAAGCCCTTGCTGCCTCTGTCCAAATGAAGTTTTCATCTTCTCAAACATCCCGTCATCGGGGTGTGCATGAAACTCATCCAACACAACAAGCGAAGGGTTCAGCCCGTCCATCTTATCCGGGTTATAGCCGACTGCCTCGACAGTCCCCTCTCTTGCTGCGTATTCAATGTAGGTCTTAAACAGATCTAACCGATCTCTAAGTTCCGGGGTTTTATTTGCGATACCCCGCGCGTCTTTAAGACACTCCAAAGCCTGTGTATATTTTGTTGCTACAAAGTAAATGTGCGGCCCGTTCTCTTCATCCTTCATCAGATGATAAAGAGCGGTGCCCCCCATAAATGTAGTTTTCCCATTCTTACGCGGGACCTCGATATAGACATACTTGAACCTACGCCCGCCGTCCTGCTTCCTTTTCCATCCAAAAACAACGTATAAGATCCACGCCTGCCATGGTTCGGGATTGAAGTATTGCCCAGCCTTTTCACCTTCGTACAGTTTGAGTATATTAAAAAACTTTATAGGTCGCAGGCCTGCCTCCTCATCAAAATAGAACTCCCAATCTTTCTCTCGGTCATCATAATGGCGTTGTACAGATAGCCGCACATATTCGCACACGTCGATCTTACCACTTAAAACATCTTTACCGTATTTGATGGGGTCTGTCATATCTGATCAAACTTATCCTCTTTCTGTTTCACATCCTTAAACCGCGTCAATGCCTCTCGTGCCTTCGGGGTCATGCCGAACAATGAACTCAACTTGTAGAACGTGTTATAACAGTCTGACATCACGGTAAAGTACCCGCTCTTCTGACTGTACCCATTCGCCGTTATCTGCCAGGACCCGTTCGCGTTCACCTCCTCCGCCGCTTCGTAGAAATCACGCAAACATTGAGCCATCATCGACAGCCCTAAACTGTCCACGTCCTGTAGGTAGTCTGCACTGTCTAAATGCTCACAGATGCGTTGATAATATTCCTTCCCTTTACTGTCTAAGTAGTTCTGTGCTTGTGGTATTTTCATTTCAAACTAATTTTTTAGTTATATAACTATATATATAGTTAAACCCCCCTTATAAATTTAACTCGTAAAAAAAGATGTC
>Ga0136588_1000411_pt1 | contig 15942 bp, 18 predicted proteins | sample AntRauMFilla1564_FD_104782 | JGI IMG/M metagenome (GOLD analysis project Ga0136588, IMG submission 104782) | Saline lake microbial communities from Rauer Islands, Antarctica - Metagenome Filla 1 #564 | ecosystem: Environmental > Aquatic > Non-marine Saline and Alkaline > Saline | place... | reverse complement strand
CGCCTCCTGCTCCAACATTCTGCTGCTGTGCGCCGTAATAGCCTGCACGCGCATCTGACGCCCTGGCCCGCGCGTTTACAGCCTCGGTTTGCGCCTGCGTTTGTTCGCGAGCAAGAACAGAGTCCGGCCTGTTCTCAGCGTCATCGCGCAAAGCAATGGCGCTATTGGTGCTCATTTCGCTCGCTTCTCTGGCGCGCTCTGCCATTGCCAGCTGATTGTCTTCGCGGTCTTCGATCTGCCAAGTGCGCCGCATTTCATCTAACGACTGCTGGCGCCGAGCGGCCGCGTCAGCGTTTTGCTGGTTAATCATGTTCTGTCCATAGCCCATCATCGTGCCGCCAATGGCTTTGAACGCAGCTGCCTTGCTCATGACATGCCTCCCGATTGATCAATTAAGCCTTGCTGCACGCCAGCCGAAAGCTGGTTTTGCTTTGGTGCAAGCAGCTCTTTACCGCCTTCTTCCATGACCGAAGGGTCTTGGCCACGGTCTTTCAGCCGCTGCTGAACATAGCCCGCCGCATCATCAAACGATCCGTCCTCAAGGTATTCCTTGAACATTTCTTCAGCAATAGCCTTTTGTTCAGGGTCGTCGCCAACCTTGGCCATGTGAATCTCGATCATCCGAAGCAAAGAATCTTCCTGAGCGTCAAGCATGTTAGGCACTGGCACGCCGACCGCCTCAGCCACTTCGATAAGGTAGTCGATAGCGACGGTTGCAAGCGGCAGCAACACGTCCAAAGTAACCGTTTCGGGCGCAGACTTTGCCACCTGATCCGAAACCATCGTCAGAATTTGGTAGGACATTGCCGCAAGCGTGTCCACAAGGGCTTCTTCGCCGGCATTGGCCATTGAAGTAGCAACATGCTCTCGCGCGTCGCCATGAATGTAGTCGGAAATGGCATCGGCCATTAACTCCAACTGCTCTTCGTCCGAAGCGTCGATCAGACTGGCTTGGTCTTGAGGCGCTGGCTGCGCCTGCATAGGGTCAGCTGGCATCTGATTTGCTTGATCTTGCTGAATCATGTCTGGATTATCCACCGTAAGGACTCCCTGAATCAATCAAACCTGGCATCCGACCGCCCGGCCGCATGGCCGCAATGCCTGGGTTTGCGTAGTTTGGCGCACCCCACGGCTGGGAAGCCTCAAAGCCGTCGCCGTTAAAGTCAACGCCCCACAGACCTTTTGGCCGATCCGCTTCTTCTTGGCCGCGATTGGCCAGATATGCGCCGCCAGCCTGAATAGCCCAAGGCGCGAGGGATTGAAGCAATCCGCCGCCGCCCGGTGTGATTTGAGTTCGTTGCGTGCCGCCGCCGGTTCCCTGGCTTCCGCCGGTCATTTGACCAACGCCCTGCTGAACCATTTGGCCAGCCCGCGAAGAGCCGCCGAACAAGCTGCCTCCGCCGCCCATAAAGCTTGAGCCTGGCCCTGTGTAGGCGCCAACACTTGCTGAACCGGCTTGAGCTGCAGTAGGTGGCCCGATCAGGCCGGACGAAGCCAAGCCCATTGCCTGAGCCGCCGCGCCGGTCATGAGGGTTGCCCCTTGCATTCCAGCGGCCGCCGCCGCAGTGCCGGCCGCGCCTGATCCAATGCCTAGCGTGCCGAGCATGGACGTTGCCCCGGCGAACATAGTTGATCCAATGCCGCCGAGAATGCCTTTAGTAGCAATAGCTCCCTTCAGACCGGCAAATCCGACCGTGGCCAAGCCGCCGGTAAAGGCTACAGCAGCAACGGCAAGAATGGGCTTCCAGTTCTTCTTAACAAATTTACCGACTTTTTTCAGGCCTTTTTTGACGCCCTTCACAATTTTGCTCATTTCAATCTCTCCTGATACATCCCGCCAGTGCGGGTCATGCCGTGCTTGCTAAAGAAACGATCCTTTGCAGGCTCTCGGCCAGAGTTGCTTACGCCCATTACAATCACGGCCGCGCCGCGCTGCTTAGCCCATTCGCGAAATGCCTCAAGCAGTTCATCACCACCGCCTGATGCTGTAAATTCAGCGTCTGTTGCGTACAGCGTCTTGCCGTTATACATAACTTGGCCGAGCGTGCCTATTAAAATTCCGGTCAGATCGCCAGCTTGGTCTTGACATACAAAAATCTGATAATCCTTGCGCGAAAAAGCCTCAGACAACGACCGGCGCATTGCCGCTGCCGAAAACCGAATGAATGACCAGTCGCTCGCTTCATGAAGGTCGCGGCACATCATGACCACTTTGGTCAATTCGCTTCGCTTCATGTGTCTGGCGGCGTACTTCATGGCGGCGGCGGGAATCCTGGAAAGGCTGGCATATTCTGCATTGGAGGCAGCATTTGAGCCGCCGGCACAGCGTTCCCTGCAAGCAGGTTTTGCGGTATCGCGCTCCAAGCCTGATTGGCAAAGCCTGGGAACATATCGCCCAAGTTCTGAGCGGCCGCGTTTTGCTGCTCGCCGGTCAGGTTAGGATTTGAGTAAATTCCACTCAATGCCTGAAAATAATTGCCAAACATACCTGCGTACATTTGTGAGTCAAGCGCGCGGTCAGCACGCCCTGCGTTGTTCCATGCAAGCATCTGCTCTTGATTAAACATGCTGGCCTGAAGCGCGCGGGTTGCGTTGTTGTTCGCCATTGCATTGGCTTCACCTTGGTTTAGGTCGCCCACTCGGCCATACCGGCTTGCGTCAAACCCAGCAATCGGCATGGCGCGGTCAATCATTGAGCCCATTGCGTTACCGGCGGCGATTGAGCTGTTGCCCAAGCCGCGAGAAGATGAGCGGTCAATTCCGAATTGCGCGGCCCGGCGCATGAAGTCGCTATCCCGGTCAAGGATGTTGTTGAGGTGGTACGACATCGTTTGGTTTGGATCAACCGTCTGCATCACTGCATTCGCACTTTGGCCGCCGATTGCGTTTGCCCGGCCGGTGTAGTCATAGCTAAATCCGCCAGACTGCTGCGGCTGTATTTGCGCGGGCTGCTCTACTGGCGCGGGAACATTGGTCGAAGGCCCTGTATTTGCAGCCGGGGGGTAAATTGTTTGGTATGCCCCGCCTCCGCCACCGCCAGTCGCAACAGCTGGCCCCATGCCGCCATCATATTGCTGGTTTGGGCGAAGATTGTTGCCTGAAAACGGCGCGCCAGAAAGCGGTGCAATAGGATTATCTCCGCCAACAATAGTGCCGCTTGTGGTCATATTGCCCTTCGCCATGTCAATCAGGCCGGGCTTTGCAGGCATTACGCTGTCGGCCGCAAGCTCGCTGTTTGATGCCGGACTCCCCGGCTTTGGCCGGTTAATTGGCGTAATGTGCTGCCCAGGCGGCTTTCTGCCTGACTGGTCGCGCTGAAATGAGTTTACGAGCGGGTTCGGCTGAACCGGCAAGTGCTGCCCTGGCGGCTTTGCAATAGGCTTTGAACCAGCGGCCGGCGGCTTTGGGCGAGCGCCGGTTGCCGAAACTGCCATTCTTGGGTCGTATCGTTGCATCTTATCGCTCCAGCTTGCGTTCGCTCAAGTTCGGATATTCCAGCACCTGTACCGTGTGCCGATTGTTGGTTTGGGTTTCGACCTGCAGCGCAAAATCCTTGCCGCGCGCTTTGTATCGAAACTTCGTAAAAACGGGCTCTTCAGTGGTCTGGTTCGCGTTACCCATGAATGCAATTGCATTATAACTGTTTAATTCCGGCAATTTATAATCGACGCCCACCTTCAGGCTTAGCTCGACCAGGCCATTGCATACGCCGTGAATGTGAATTGAGTTGACGCGAATGTTTTTTCCGGCGCCATTAGCGTGCACAGGGTTAAATACCAGCCTGCGACGGATTGTTTCCCCGTCAAAGTCCTGTCCTTCATGCAGCAGCATTACATTCTCGGTTTCTTCAAACGAAGCAAACGACAACGGCCGGTTGTTTTCATCAACGCCGTGAGTCGTTGCAACCATAGTGACCGGGGTTTCATCGTCCTCCACCCAATAACGCTGAAGTGTCCAGCGCGGCACTCGATCTTCAAGCCAAGTCATCGTTAATACAAAGCCATCTTCAAACCAGATTCGATACTGGCTCTTCTTCGGCACAGCCTCGGCCAGAATGGGCCGAATGCCACTGCCCTGCCTTCCTTCCAGCCTTGGGCGCAGCCATGTCTTGACTGCTGCCGACAGCCTGCCGCCATCAAAGTCGCCATAGGTCGAGCTGGCTTGGAGCGTGCTGATTCCTCGAAAATCAAGGAACACCGGCATGCCCATGTCGAGCACGGTGTATTCGATCGCGCCCGTAGTTGGCTCAATAATCTGCTGAATAACGTCGTCAATCGTAGTGCCTTGAACGCCCCATATTGAATTTTCTGTCCAGACGCCAAGCGTTTCGCCGTCCAGCGGCAGCATTCCGGTAATTCGCTGGCCAAATCCTTGCGTAAACGCATTGAGAATGCCGTCAAACAGATCCGGCTGGGTCGCTACCGAGAAGTCAGCATCGCCATTTTCATAGCCAAGCACTAGCCGGTCTTTATGGCGCGCAACGTGCCGAGGCTCGTCTTCTGCCCGCCCTGTGCGTATTTTGAACAGGTAATTGTTGTTGAATGTAAACGCCGTTCCTGCGCCGCTAACGCCATAAACTGCGGCCAGGCGGCCGGAAGCAAAGAAATTGCTGTCGAGGAACTGGAATTTGCTCTTTTTTTGCGCCAATCGGGCGCGGCTTGGTAGTCGGATTGGCGTCAAACTGCCGTCAATGCGGCCAATATAGTCGCCGCCGCCGCCTGTTTGGGTGCGGATTTGGGCGTTAGCGCCAATAAGCGCGGGGTTTTGTATCCGTCCAAGTGTGATAAATCCTTCTGCGTCGCCGTCAGCCCATTCGCCCTCAAGGCGATTGGCATATAACGCTCTAGCCTGGTAATCAACGCCGCCAGACCGAAGGTACACCACGCTTTCAAGCGAACCCTCGCGCAAATAGACAATCCGGCGAACCGCGTACAGCCGCAGCTCTGTGTCTGCGTCAGCGCCGGTTGCTGCAAATCGAAGAAAATACTCGTAACTCGCATTGGTCACATTCTGGCGCAGCTGGTTTACACCCGAAGCGCCCCACAAATCAGTAGGCCCGCCGAATGTCAGCGTTTCTTTCGCGGTAAACGCAGCGCCAGCGCCTCGAATCGCGCCGGTTTGCGATTGCATGCCCACGACCGTCAAATCCATACTACCGCTGGCGCGCTCGACAATGACTTGAAACTCCACGCCAGTTACTTCGTCAAGCTCGTCTAGTGACGTTTTGAAGTTCGAGAGCCGTATGCGCTCTGTGCGGTCGCCGTCTTCGGCCAAAGTGGCCAGCGCGAAGCTCGTGTCATCGCTCTGAATCGCGTCGCGCAAGGCCGCGTCGTCCAAGTTCCAGTCAATGCCGCCCTCTTCGTTCCATGAGGCTGCAGTCGCCGGCTGGGAAGGTAGTGGCGTCGGGTCAGCGCCTAGCGCAACCTGTGAGCCGTTGCTGTATACATTGGATGGTTCGGTCGTTCCATTGACTAATCGGCCCTCGTAAGCCTGCTGCACAACTTGCCAGCCTCGCTTATCCGCCCGAATCAGGACGCCTCGATCAACTTCGCCGCCGAAGTCGGATATAACTGAAATGTCTTCACCGGCAAGCACGCCGTTTTCACTGTACCCGCTGGTTTCGGTTAGCTGGCCGATCAGCTGGTCATCGCTCACGCGCTCTAACGTCGCGCCTACCGCCATGCTGCCAGCCGTGTCGATCTCAACCCAAAGCTCAGCCTCAATGGTGTTGGTCAAAGCCAAGCCGCCGAGCTGGGTCACGCCCCGAACGGTTGCAATCCACCCTGAAACGGCATCGGTCAGCTGATCGCCTACCGCCGGCAGTTCAGGCCCGGTCTTGTAGGTAACCCGCGTGTAAGCCTTAATGTCGCCGCTGAACACATCAAGGCCTGGATCAATCAAGACTTCGATCAAATCCCGCGTTTCGCCTGCAAAGCTGGCGTTGGACTCAAGCACCCAGGCGTTTGGAAAGCCGGTAGGCGTTGTCGTGAACAGCTCGACGCGCTGCCCTTCGACCTGAAGATTGGATGAAGCGTAGCCTCGGCTGCCCAATGCAACCCTTGTGCTCTGGACGACGGCATAAAGCCAGCTTCGGTCGCTTGCTCGATCGCTAAAGAAATGCAGGCCGTATGCTGGCCCGCCGGGTGCAACTTGCACAAGGTTTCGGTAGGCATCAACGTCGTCGCCCAAATCCCTGCCGTCGTAGCGAATCATCCCCTCAAGCGAGCTGTACCCGCTGCGATAGGCAACTTCATAGTTCAGGCAGTCGCGCAGTGTGCCGGGAGGCAGCCGAAGCTTGTCTTCGTTCTGGTCAATGCCGGTTGTGGCTGGGATCATGACCATTGCTTATGTACTCTGATTGAATCCAGGGCTGACCGCTCGCGCGGCAGGAAGTTGGTCGCGATACAGCGCGTTCATTGCTTCGTCCAGCTGAAACTGAACCGTAGTAATGCGCTGCGAGGCCTCGTCGAAAAACGCATAGTGACGCAGCGCGTGATAGAGAATCACGTTATCTACATCGTCAGGCATGGCAGGCTCGCAACCGTCTTTTAAGTCCATCATCTGCGGCTTACGCAAATAGTCGAAGTTGACAATATTGGCCTTGCTGGGCGTTGGGAACAGCTCAATCTGCCCGTCCGGCAGCACCGTGAACGCTCTTGGCTGGCCAGGCGTCGTGCTTGCAATTCTGCGGCCATACTGAGCAACCCAGCGCGGATAGGGAATATGGAAAATGCGCTGCTGCCGGCCATCCATGAGTATGTGCTGCGCGATTTGCGGATGCTTGTATGGCAAAATCTTCTTAAAGTCAGGAAACACCAGGCTGATGTCGTACCGGCCCACGCCCTTTTCTAGCTCAAGCTCGCCTTCTTTAATCCTGAATCGCCAGTCGTCGCGCTGGCGTTCAATCTCAAGGTTAGATACCCGAATCCAGCGAATATGATCGCGTACAACGCTGTCAGTCACGCCAACAACCGTTGTGATATTGTCGGGCTCAACCGCGCCGCTCATGGCGGCGAGGTCTTTAACAAGCTCAAGTAAGGTAGCCATTAGACTAGCTCGTCGCCTGATTCACCAAACAGCTCGTCGGTGTCAAAGCCCAGCTTTTCAAGCAGCAAATAGCGGATTTCTTCGGTTTCGGTATCACGCGGATACTTAACCCGAACTCGCTTGCACATCTTCGCCAGTGTGCGCCGAGGCGTTTTCTCAAAGTGGTTCAGGTTAGTGGCGATAATTTGAAACTGCTGCTTTTGTCCAACCGGCAAGTGCTTGGTTGCGGGGTCATCGCCTGCGTCAGCCATGCGGAATCGGTCAACAGTGATGAACTCGTTGACAATAATTGGCGTGCCTTTACTGTCCTGCGTCCTGCGCTGCACAATTTCTTTATGCTTAGCGCCCTTGATGATGTTGTATACCGGATAAGGCACTGTGCAAGTGACTCCCCACGGCACCAAAACCTGGTGGCCAGCCCACGTAAACGGGTGAGGCTGCTGCCCCTTCATGCCTTCTGGCTTGGTAATCTGCACGATTCGTCTGCGGCCCTGCCAAATTCCGCCAGGCGCAAGGTTTAGGCGCATTAGCGCGAGCAAGTCTGGTTTGCTCATGCCGGTATCAAGCACCTTAATTTTCTGTTCGTCAATGTCGTTTTCTTGATTTGCCTTCAGCGCGTCAATCTTGGCTGGGTTATCCAAATCCAACGGCTCCGGCTCTTCAGTCGCTTTGCCCAAGCGCGTCAGTAACGCCTTACGCACCGCAGCATCGCCGTCCTTCGGCGTGACTTTTACTTCCATCTGCTTGGCAAACTCATTGAGCGCCTTGCGATCGCTTGATTCAAAATTGTTAGCAATCGCAGTTGCTAGGTCGTTTTCATTGCTCATTGTTCTCTTGCTCCAAGAGAAGCCCCTGAATGCTCAGGGGCTCCTGTAGTTGCTGAGCGCCAATTAGGCGGTCAGATCGTCCGTAACACCTACTTCCAAACGCACAACCCACGTGTCGTTAAGAATTAGCTGCAAATCCCACCAGTGCGCTACTGCCAGCACGTTCAGGTTTGCAGGGTCAGCCTTGTCAGCGCCATCCAAAATCTGAACGGATACGTTGCCCCAACCATCATCGTTGTCGCCTTTCAAGTCGGCTGCGCCAAGCGCGCCCATACCGACAATCAAGACTGGATAAACGTCAATGCTAGTTCCAGCAGTTGACTTCATGTTGGTTGCACCAACTGCAGCGCCAGCATTGATGATAGGCGTCAGCTCAGGAGACAGCAACCATCGGGTATTTTCGACGTTGCCTTTCTCGTGCTTGCTGATTGCCTTGGCCGAACCGTATTCAGCCGGTGTCACAAAACCGTCCACTCGACGCAAATCGGGCAGCATGTTTGTATGGCCAAAGGCAATGAATGAAGGCTCGATTGGAACCGTGCCGTTAAACATGCCGCCATCATCAACCTCGGTGAAGTGCATCGCTTTCGCGTCGTCCAACAGTCGGATTGCTTCCTGGATAATACCCAAGGAGATAGGGCCGTCAACGTCGTCAATCGCGGCGTGAGCCGGATCATTCCGAAGAACGGTTGAAGCGGCAAGCCATTTAGACCAGCCGACTGCGTTTCGGATTCGCAGCACCTTGTCTTTCAGCTGCTCAACCGAGTTGGCAACGTGGTCGTCCTCAGAAAGACGGCGAGCACGGCTTGTGACCGCGTAAATCTCTACGCGCTCTTCAAACGTACCAGTAACGTCTTCATAAGTGACCGCTTGCCAGTCAGGGTTCACGCCTTCGGTAATGGTGGTCGTAACGACAGCATCATTAACCATTCGACGCCAGCTGGCGGTTTGGGCTTTGTTTTCGGGAACCGGCTTTAGATCGAGTGCCGGAATAAAAATATCGTCTGCGCGTGCACGCTCCAGGAGCTCAGCAATTGCGACGACGTTTGTACGGTTGCCAGTACCGGAGACAGTGCCTCCAAGGTCGGCAATACCACCGTAATGGCGGGCTTGATTAGCCATGACAAATTACCTCTTTCGTCGTTGTTTTTTAGGATCGCGTTTTTTAGCAGCCATATACTTGGCAAACGCCTGCCTGTCTGTCATTGGTCGCTGAACTGCGGATTGTCCGGTAATACCGGCTCCTTGGCTCTGCGGCGAAACAGTTGGCTTGCGCCGGCCGTTATTGGCTGCACTTGCTTGCTGTCGCGTTGATTGCTGATTGCCTTCATTGGCAGGTTTGTTTTTACCTAGCTTGAACTGCTTCTTGTACGTCGAAATGGCGGCTGCCACTTCATCGCCGTTGTCGCTGTTCAGTTGCCGGGCAAGAGCACTTCTGTTCGGATCAGCCTCAAGCTGCACGCGCCATGTCTGAAAATGGGGAGTTTTCAGAATACTGAGAAAGTCCTCATGGGTTTTCGACACTCGCTGCATTTCTCGGTTTGTCCAAGTCTTACGCTCTTCATTAAGCTGCCGCTGAATTTCTTCAGCCTCTCTTCGCGCTTCCTGGCTCGCCGTTTCAAGGCCACCAAAGATGTTCTTTAGTGCGCCTGCTTCATCGGGGAACTCGGCAGATACTTCTTTCCAAGCATCTGATGCCTCCAAGTCTTTAGGAGTTGGAGGGTTGGTTCTGGCTGCTTTCATTTCCTGGAGTTGATTTTTCAAGTCCTGGTTTTCTCGCTGGATGGGGGCCAGTCGTCCATAAAGCGAAGTAAATTTTTGGTGATAGTCCTGCGCCTGCGCCTGAAGCTGGTCAAAGGTTTCTTTGGCCCCTTCGGGCAGGCTGTTGATCATTGATTCATAGCTTGCTTGAGGGTCTGGATCGTCGCCCTCGTCATCATCGTCAGCCTGGCTTTCTCGGCTAGGCTGGCGCGGCGCGGCTTCATCATGCTCGTCGTCATCGTTCTCGTCGTCATCGTTCTCGTCGTCATCAATTTCAGGGTCGTCGTCGCCTTCGGCCTTGCCGATTAGGCTTTCTTCGCCGTTCTCATGCAGCTCGCGGCGGCGCTTCATTTCAGCGGCAAACGCCTCTTCGGGCGTCAACTGCTCGTCAGCTTCCTGAATTTGTTCATCGGTCGAGTTCAATTGATCCATTTTCTATTTCTCTTGGGAGTTCGAGTAAATCTCGAAGTCGTTGAATTTCACCTCTGATCGAAGCCAGTTCGTCGCCTTTGACTGATGGGTTCGTCAGTAATTCCATCATTGTAGCTATTTCTTTATTAGCCCACAGACTAATTGTTTTCCAGGTCGTGTCGCCATGATCGAACATTAGATTGAATCAAATCCTTTTTGCATGTTAAGTGACCGAATCCTCTGCTCATTAGCCTCAAGGCGCAATTTAAACCCTTTTGAAAACTCGTCGGCTTGGTTTCTGGCCTGCACGCTCTGCATTTCTTGCTCTTTGAACATGACTTCAATCTGGCGGTCGCGCTCTTTGTCCTGCATCTTGGCTTCCAGCTCCTGCCAGCTAATGTCTTGGTTTCTCGCTAGGCGCATCGCTTCTTCCTCGCGCTCCATTTCAGCGACAAGAATTCGGGTCTTGTTATCATCGGCCGATATGGCCTGTCGAATAATGTCGCCCATCGACGCGCCGCCAGTGTTCTGCATGGCTTGGGCAGTCATTTGGGCAATCATTGCCTCCGCTTCGGCCTTGCCAGCGCCAGCTTCAGCAGCTGCAAGTTTGGCTGCGGCTTCTTTCATGGCCATTTCCTGCATCGGGTCTGGCGCCTGCTCTGCGTCTTCAGGCAGGAACAGACGGTCAACAGGCACATCCATTTGCCCGATCGTCAGCTTGTAAAGCTCAGGCATGTCCAGCTTGGCGCGCATTTCGGGGTCACTTGCAGCCATTTGCATGACCATCATCAAGTGCTGAGCCTGCTTGTCTTTAACCAAAAGGTAGCTTGCGCCGCGCGCCTCGACTTCCATTTCAATCTTGATTGAGTCGTCTTCGTGCCATGCCATGAGCCACCAGTAAAAACGTGTAATCATTGGAGCCGTTACCTCGTCATCCCAGCTGTGCGCATACTTCCGCTGCACAATGTTTTGCTGGTTGAAGATCATCTGAAGGCCGCTGGCTGTTTGCTGAACTTGGTTTGCAGCCTCGCCGTGCGCCATCATCGGCAGCTGTGTCGCGCTGTCGGCGTTCTGAACGGCCACTTGATACATTGGCATGATCATCGGCAGCGAGCTTTCGATATTGGTGAAGCTGATCACATCGTTGATTGAGTTGACGCGGGTGTCTGTTACACGCCACGTTTTAGGCCGATCGACTAGAAACGAGCCGTCGGCCGGAACTGCCTTGCCATCCCAATAAACCACTTGCGGCCCGGAGCAAAGCATTGTGTTGATCTGAGCGGCTTCGTAGCAGATGTCGATCGTGCGCTGCGGGTCGCGCATAATGCGGCACACGCCCTGGCTGTTCATAATGTCGGCTTGGTCGCGGCGGTACGGTACGACGTAGTACGGCACGCGGTCGTCGCCTAGAATCGAATTCAGGTCGGCTTTAAGCGCCCGGCCTTGGCAGAACCACACCTCACCCCAAAACATTTCCAGCGGGTCAACATCCCGCTCCTCGATCAAGCCGAGGCGCGCTAAAAGCTCTGGCCGTATAACGCCGTGATATTCCCAAACGACATACTCGCGCTCATTTGCTGAAGCGTCGTCGTTGTCTGCGCCGCTTAGGATGTTGTCGCGTTCAGTCAGCAGCGTTGTTTCGCTGTCAGATAGGCTTGCGCCGTCTTCCAGCAAGCCGCGAAGCTGGTCTTCGTCAAATCCTAACTGGCCCAGCGTGGCGAGCTTGCTTGGCGCGTAACGGTGCATTTCAAACGCGCCCGCGCATTCATCCATTGACCGAACCGGGCCTTCCAAAAACAGCATCCACGGATCGCAATGCGTTACGCCGGGGATTGTGTCAACAACGGTCTGAAGCTCAACCGTCGGGTTTTCGGTGTCCAGCATCGGCTGGCCGTCTTCATCGAGCATTTCCGTGCCGTCTTCATAAAACAGCGGCTCGAAGGTTCTTCGTACAACGCGCTTTGAGGCCTGGCGGGCATACGGGCCTTTAATTACACCAACGCCTAACCGGCAACTGTCGTGGATTGACCGCCGCCCATGCTTGGCGTACTGGCACTGGCCTAAATAATCAGCAATGTACGTGCCTGCCTGCTTAACTGCGGCTTTGGCCGTGTCTGCGTCGATCTCGTTGCCGTCAATGTCCAGCGAATGCGGAGAAGGCTTTAGCGCCCAATTAGGATCGTTAGTAGGGAACAGCATGTCGCCGCAGCGCGCCGCAGCGAGCTCTACTTTCTCAGCGGTCTTGTTATCGACCGGCATATCGTCCAGCGCATCATCTTCGTCGTCGCTTCCGCGCGCCCGAAGGCCCCAATATTGCCGCTCGTCTTCGAGCCATTTTTGCTCAATGCTCAGCTTGTGGTTGACTGCACGGTCTTTTCTTGACTCAAGCTCGCTGACAAGCGCCTCTAAGCTTTGCTCGTTGCGAAAGGCTATTTCGTCCTCTTCGTCGTCAAAAATAAAATCTGACTCGTCGAGCAATTCAGGGCCGTCTTCATCTTCACCGAGGGCGTCGTCAAGCAGCTCTTCGGGAAATTCCGCATCTTCGACCGGGAAGCCATTGTCATCAAGCACTGCGTTCATCATTTAAGCCTCTGTCCGAAGTTCATTCTGCCGGTGTTTTTTGGAATCATCGTGGCCTGCTGCTGCGTCATACAAATACGCGGGCCTTCATCGACCAAGTGGCAGGTTGAGTCCATGAGGTGATCGTTCACCTTTTTTATCTGGCCTTTGTCGTCGTAGTGGAACATGCGATATTCCTCTAGCCATTTCCGCAGCGTGCTGTATACCTTTATTTTACCAGTCATTAGGCCTTGGCGCACCTTTTCGATTCTGGCTTCCTTGCCTGGCTTGTTTGCGCCCATAATCGGGCATCCGGCATCGTGATACTCGTCAATCATTTTCTCGCCGTCTGTGACATTGGCCAGTCTGACATCGCCGATTCCAGGTATCCATTTGCCGCGGCTGTTGATAGCTGCAGCATGGACTGGAATTACCAGCTCTCCGGCTTTGTGTTCGTCGTACAAGTACCAGGTCGCAGTATCTCGGTCAAACGCTCCCCACGTAACGGCGGTGTTGTGCCAGCCACCGTCAAACCCAAACGCCCTCGGCCAGTGGCTTGGGATTGTTTCAAGCGGCTCAATAACAAAGCTGCTTTCCGGTATTGGATAGACAGCACCCACGCCCAGCGTTGGCATGCCCTTGCTCACAGTGCTTCGCATGTAGGTTGGAACATTGGCCAAAGCCCCTTTTTTCCATTTTGCGGTAAGGTGCGGAACGTCATCCCAAGTGCAGTTGATCACCTTTCTGGATGAATCTTGCTCGCCGGTAAACAACACGACAATTTCGGTCGCGCCTTTCTTGGGAGTATGTGTCAGCATGATACACGGATGTTCAGATCCTCTCGTTCTGGTCACAAGCTCCTGATAATGCAGGATTGGCGGCGGTTCATCCATCCAGCCAAGATCAAGGTTTTCGCCAGCCCAATCAATAAAGTCTTGTTGGTACGTTCTGGCGCCGATCATGCTCATGCCGCCGCTTGCGTGCTTGATATGGCAGGTGTCGATCAGTCCGCCACTGCCGGGCCAGCGCCTGAGCGTGTCAAAGTCAATCAATTCAGTCGGGATAAGGCCGCCGCCGGCCTTTTCTGAGTTTGGTTCGCCCAGCAGCACTTTTTGCTGGTTGGTTCTCGTTGACTTCATCGACTCGCCAGCAAACCAAGCCCGAATAGGCTTCGTGTACCGCACGCCTTCCCACCATTCTGGATAAAGGCCCGTTGCGTGCAATGCAAACTCGTAGCCGCCCATCGACAGCGTTTTACCTACACCGTTCGCGCACATGGCCAGCCTGGACATTACATTCGTGCCAGACCGGAAAAACTCCATGTGCTGCGGGTACAGCTCTCGTCGGCGGTCGCCGGTTTCTGGAAACAGCTTGTAAATCAGACCACGACGTTTTTCGCGGCTGATCATTTCGGTAACAATGTCAGACAGGCCAAACCTTGCTAGGGTTTCACTCATCATCGTCCGCCGCTGGTGTCGTTGGCGGCAAGCCAGGCAGGCCCAGCCCAAGCAGTATTTTCTCCAGGACGATCACGCCGTCCTCGCCCGCGCCTTCAAGCTGGCGTTTCACCGCTGTTGCCAATTCGTCATCCGTCGCGTCAGCCAGCGCCTTGATAGCCTTAACCTCAATCTTGTCACCAAATCGCTCAGGAAATAGCTTGCCCATTAAGCCTTGGCGGGTGGTAATGCGTAATCTTGACCGCTGAATGTGCTCGCCGTTTACACGCCAGCCGGTGTCGTCTTTTGCGTGCCGTTCCATCCAGTCATTACGTGCATCGTCGGCAATCTCAAGAATTTCGTCCGAAAGGGAATCCATGCGGAGCCTTTGCGCTCGCTCGTAACGCATAAAGAAGCCGTCGCGATCCTTCTCGGCCCATCGCCGCACTGTGCTTTCCGCGATCTTCGTGCCTTTAGCCCTAAGATCACGGCAAATTCCTTTCAGCGATTCGCCCTCAGACATCCGGCCGATAATTTCGTCAGCCAGCTCCTTGGTGTAAACCATTAACGGATTAGTCTTTGCGGCACGCTCAGCGCAAACCGGGCAAGGGGGTACGGCCTTTTTTTTCGAGGCTTTCTTTTTGGCTCTTTTCTTGGCTGTTTTTTTGCGCGTCATAGGGTTAAAACAGGCCCTGCTAGGAGTTACAGGGCCTGCTCAAATAAGCCCAAGAGCTCAGTAACTCTTGCTCTTGGCGCTCTTTGACTTGCCCGCCTTCGTCGAATTGCGTCCACAGCTCGGCGAAGTCTTGCGGTAGCCGTCGGGGCCAACATTGCGATGGCTCGACTCTCGGCCCAAATTGCTCGATCCCGCTTGGGAGCCTTTCGTCCGGTGTCCGTGTTTCATTATTTAGTCTCCTTGGCGGGGGCTTTGGCTGGCTTTGTTTTGGCCGCCTTCGGTTTGGCCTTGGCCAGTTCGTCCACTCGTTTCTCAAGCGCGTCAAGACGCTTGATGGTTTGCACTTCTGATGCGTTCATTTCTTACTCCTTGAGGCGCGATTAACGCCAGGTATCGGTTGGTGGTAGGTTGCCGGGGCATTAGGGGCTTTATCCGCCTCTGCCTTCGACCGTTCAAACGCTGCTTTTGAGTCCAGCGTTCCGTCAGGGCCTTTGGCTTTGCCAAATACCCTTTGTTCCATCGCAGCGATCCGGCTGTCCACCTTCCGCTGCCATTCGTTCATGTACGGCATTATGCGGCCGCAGCACGCAAGGCCCGGACTCGAACTTCAAGCAGGCCAAGAAATGTCAGCACATCGCTGTCGGTTCGCCCGTTATAGCGATCACGGCCGGGCGCGGTGAACGTGGTGTCGCCGTCATCCTCAAACGCCGCCTCTACTTCGGCAATATTCGCTTCAAGGCGGTTTAGCTGCTCCTGACTGACTGGCCCGGCTCTGCGCGAAACAGGCGGCTTAATCTTGCCTAAGTCTCCAAAGTCCGCGCCCATTTGATCCAGTCGCTGTTTGATTCGGTAATAGCTAATTGGCGTGTTCGTCATGTCGTTCTCCAAGTTTATCGCTGTGGGCCATCATCAAACGGCCTTGTTTGAAAGCTATGAACTGGTATTGCAGCTCATTGGCCAGGTGTTCAAGTTGCTCGCTTTGCTGCTGCATTCCGCGTCTTTTGAAACCGTCGGCGCGGATAATTGCGAACGTCTGAGCTTCTTCTAGGCTCGATTGGCTGTCAAGTATAAAGAACGCTTGGCCAATATAAACGCCGAGGGCTCGAGCTTCCTTGCCCTCGCCGTCGCACATCATTCCAGAATCAAAGGTCATCCTCGCTGAAATCCTCGCCAGACTCCGCAAGGTCAGCGTCAGCGCCGTCAAGCGGCTCTGCTTCGGCCTGTT
>Ga0136588_1000409_pt1 | contig 15964 bp, 16 predicted proteins | sample AntRauMFilla1564_FD_104782 | JGI IMG/M metagenome (GOLD analysis project Ga0136588, IMG submission 104782) | Saline lake microbial communities from Rauer Islands, Antarctica - Metagenome Filla 1 #564 | ecosystem: Environmental > Aquatic > Non-marine Saline and Alkaline > Saline | place... | reverse complement strand
CGGCCGGTGACTCAGCCAAGATTGCCAAAGCCAAGAACCAGATATTGTTTGCCTTGATTGGCCTGGTGTTGATATTGTCGGCTTTTGCCATCACCGCATTTATAAGAGAAAGGTTTTAATATGAAGAAATTACTAATCTATGGCATTGCCGCTTTGGCGCTGGTGTTCGGCCTGGCGTTCATGCTGCAGGCGCCTGGTGTGTCGGCAAACGCCCTCGACGCAGCCTGTGCGGACGACCCGGGCTCGGTGCTATGTGATGACGGAGAGGGCGGTAGCGTTGAAAGCATCATCGCTATAGCGGTTAACACCCTACTGTTCATTGTCGGAATTATCTCGGTGATTATGATTATTATCGGTGGTATTCGCTACACGGTATCGGCTGGTGACAGTAATAGCGTGACGGGCGCCAAGAACACTATTTTGTATGCCGTGATTGGCCTGGTGATCGCCTTTGCGTCGTACGCGATTATTAACTGGGTGTTGCAGCTGTTCTAAAAACTACTTACACTTAACAAATAACCGTTAATCTGCTATAACATAGATAGACAAAACAGAGATTCTACTTTAGAAAGGAATGAACTCAATGAAAAAACTAACAAAAACAACCTTCGTAAGCCTATTCATAGGACTTGCCTTGGCATTCGTGGCGGTCATAAGCCCGTTGCCGGTCGCTAATGTATCTGCCGACTGTGTACCAGGCTCGCTGACTCTTGCCGACGGTGTAAACTGTGCCCAGGGTGAAGGAACACCAACAGAGCTATTTGGCGAAGGCTCAATCTTCACCATTATAGTAAACGTTCTTCTGTTCATAATTGGTGCGATCAGCGTGATCATGCTCATCATCGGTGGTATCCGCTACACGGTATCAGCTGGTGACGGTAATAGCGTCACGGCTGCCAAGAACACCATTCTGTATGCCATCATCGGACTCATCGTTGCCTTCCTGGCCTTTGCGGTGGTCAACTGGGTGCTCGGCGCCATTACGCCAGCTGTATAGAACGTAGAACATCTCTGCCTGCTTCACTGCCCCGCCTTCAACCGCGGGGCAGTTTATTGGGAATTAATAATTGGGGAATAAAATAAGCTCCGGGTGGGAGCTCATTTTGTAAGGTACGTACCAGTTGTTACTGGATTTGGATCTTCTTGGCTTGCTCTAGCTTGATCTTCAAGAAGGCGACGGTTAGAACGCCGTCTTTCAGGACCGCTTCTACTTCATCTTCCTTCACGCTGACCGGTAGTGCCAAAGTTCGGCTGAACTCGCCCCAGTAGCATTCTTGGATGTGCCAGTTGCTGGCATCGCTCTCGTCACCGCTGCTTAGGGTGCCGCTGATCGTCAAGATGCCGTCGCTAATGCTGACATCGAGATCTTCTTTGTTCACACCAGCAGTCCGGGCTTTAACAATTAGTTTCTCGTTAGTTTCGTACACGTCAACGGCGAGTTGACCAGGAAATTCTTCTTCACTGTCGTCCCAGCTGTCGTCGGTCGATGTTGATGATGGTACATCAACTGATGAAAGGTCGTCGTCGCTTAAAAAGGCGGCGGCTAGCTCATCTTCAATTAATAGGTCTTCGTTTTGTTTGCGGGCCATGATATCCTCCACTTTCTCTAGGCTCATTTGACAAATAGTCTTTCGTATTATAACGAGCACCTGCCTCATAATCAACTAGATACTTATGCAAAACGTAAAAAACACAATGCTTGATGGCCTACTTTCGTGGCTTGCCCCCCACCCCTGTATCTCTTGCGGGGCGCTAGGCACCCTTTTATGTAGCTATTGTAAGAAATACATCATTGGCCATAAAACGAGACATTGCTTATGGTGTAATCGGCCGTCGAGGCATGGATTATGCGACCTACACGTAGGCGATTACTACCGCGCATACTGGCTGGGCGACCGTTATGGCGCGCTACAAACGCTGGTTGATGACCCAAAGCTGCGCGGGCGGCGCGAAGCATCGCGAGTGGCGGCCCAACTGTTGGCCGCGGCCTTTCATATACCCCCTAGCGCCTGGCTGGTTCCCCTTCCTACTTCTACAAAGCATGTGCGGATGCGTGGGTACGACCACACGGCCGCACTGGTCTATCACGTGTCCCGCGCCACCGGAGCACTCGCCCGCCCAATTCTTCAGCGGGCACGTCACTTTGTCCAAAAAGACGTGAGTCGGGCCGAGCGCTTTGCGCAGGTTCAGGGCGCTTTTGTGGTCAACGAGGCGCTCAACCCAGCCACACTGTACATTCTGGTCGACGACGTGGTTACGTCGGGCGCGAGTGCCGCTGAGGCCGCTCGTAGTCTGCGGGCAGCCGGTGCCCGGCAGATATGGCTGCTATGTATTGCCCGCCAACCCCTCGACTAACCACTGTGGATCTGGTAAAATAGCCGAGTTATACGGAGAGGTGACCGAGTGGTTTATGGTAACGGTCTTGAAAACCGTCGTGGGGAGACTCACCGAGAGTTCGAATCTCTCCCTCTCCGCCAATAAAAAAGCACCCTACGGGGTGCCGTTTTATTCTCATGCGAACTATACGTTCGTACCGCTGGTGCCACCGCCAACCAGTGAGCCAAGTACGAAGTTAACGGCTGCAAAGGCCAAGAAAGCCACGATGAGTCCGACAACGGCATATAGAATCGTATTTTTGGCCGCACCCACCGCTTTGGCGTCACCCGCCGAGATGGCATAGCGCAGGCCACCGATGATGATCATAATGACGGCGATTGCCCCAATTAGGAACAACAAGATGTTAACGATGGTGGTAAAAATACCGGCATCGCCGAACAGCTCGGTCGGTACCCCGGTACCCTGGGCTGAATTAACCCCTTCGATGAGGGTAAGGGCGCCGGCACCAGATGCCGCTAACACGGCGGTAATGATGATTGCTGCACTGAGGCCGATGAATGAGGTTGCTGTTCGCACAATATTCCTTCGTGATATTACACAATTATGCCATCATTATAGCAAATAATGGCCAAGAACGCTAGTCGCTACATCTGTTTTATGCTACAATTTATCAAGTTGTACGGAGGAGTACCCAAGTGGCTGAAGGGGATGGTTTGCTAAATCATTAGTCTGGGGAGACCTGGAGCGGGAGTTCGAATCTCCCCTCCTCCGCCAAATAAATATGCCGCCGTTATGGCGGCTTTTTGTTTCCCCGTCGGCCTCGAACAGGCTCGTGGTATACTGAAATCAATGAAAGACGACCAGCAAAACTACTGGCAAGATGATGCCGAAGCCGAAGCACCGGCCGAAGAAACACGTCGAGACGACCAGGGGGCCGATGACGCCCAAACCGTGGCCTGGTCGGCCGAAGAGTACGTTCACCTTGATAAAGATTGGTGGTGGTACGTGGTGTTCGTTGTGGTGGTACTGGGCTTTGTTGCATTCGACGTCTTGGTGCTACGGTCGTGGACCTTCTCGCTGCTAGTTATTGTGATGGCCGTCGCTGTGGTGGTCTATATCCGCCGTCCACCGCGCACCCTTACCTACGCGCTTAGTGGGAAGCAGGGCCTTTACGTCGGTGAGCGCCTTTACCATCTAGATGATTTTCGGTCATTCGGATTGATTCGCGATAACGAGCACCATTCAATCATGCTCATACCAACTAAGCGATTTGCCCCTGGGGTGTCGGTCTACTTTCCTGAAGACGTTGGTGAAAAAGTGGTTGATATATTGGGCCAGCGTTTACCAATGCAAGAACTCAAGCTCGATGTCATCGATGTTCTGGTACGAAAACTCCGCCTCTAGCGGTGGTCATTTGCACCCTGCCGTGCTACACTACTCTTTGTTCGTGCGCACTTAGCAGCGAAAGCACCTTCTAGTTACAAAGATAGTTCCCGTTGTTGTAAAGACAACGGGCGCTATGTATGCACCCGTAGCTCAGCTGGATAGAGCGTCGGCTTGCGGAGCCGAAGGTCATAGGTTCAAATCCTGTCGGGTGTACCACATAAAGAAGATTAGTTTTGCTAGTCTTTTTTTATTGCTAATTCCCGTCTTTAGTTGCGGCCAGAGCTTGATTCTAAAAGTGTGAAAAACGGTTGATATACTAAATATATGAACTCGACATTTAAAGCCCTTCGATCGATTGGATCAGAGTTTGCGCGTCGCCTTTACGCGCCGATAGCTATTATTTTCAGCATCACCACATCACTATTGTTGGTGGGCGGCGTCTTGTTGACGACCCTGAGTGCATGGTGGTGGATCTTGGTTATCTTACTCATGATATTGGCGCTTATCTTCTCAACAATATTAATTATAACGGGTATCATTATTAGGGGCCTTCGTCCCCCGCAGTCTAAACAACAAGCAATCCGTGTCAAAAGTTTCGTCGACAAGATCCAAGGCCTGGCTGACGTTGTAAGCACACCAAAAGTAGTCATTTTATTCCGAGTAGTCCGTGACATGACCACACAAAATAAAAGCGGCTACCTGCAAACAATCAGCAGCGAAACTCTTTCAATGCGCAACGATTTTCGTGACATCATTGGTGGATTTGCAACACCGGGCGGGTCGTGAAAAGCAGATAAAGAATTTTCAGAATCAGGAAAGTCTCTTCAAGAAATTAACTACAAGACCAACAGGGCAAACGAGGCCTTCTCGGATGCTCTTGCCCAGTAAGCGCCTTTGATATATATTTAAGATATGAAAATAGCACTTGCTAGTATTGCCATTGCGGGCGCAATCACTGCTACCTTCTTTGTGGGCAGTGGTCACTCTCAGCATGTTGTGGGTATTTTGTCTGGCGCGCAGGTCAAGGCAGATCCTCAGTCAGCCGTATTCTTTGATCCGCGTATCGTGACCTACGTTGAAGAACCGCTCGGTCCCTGTGGCTGTGCGACTTGTTGCGTTGCCCTCTAATTTTGGCATTTACATCTGATATTGCTTACGTTTTGTGATATAATCAGCACAAATGAGGGAGTAACGTGAAGAGTCGCAAACGACTATTGGGTACTAAGAAAGCACTCGTGACGTCTGTTAATGGTGTCCGCCGCGTGGCCAAGACCACGCATTTTCACGTTGCCCAGCGCCCGCATCAAAAACTCACTGAAAAAGTTGGCTGGTATAAACGCTGGCACGACTACGACTATCACCCTCATGTACACGTGTCTATTTTGGTGCCATACATCTTTATCATGTTGGCGGCAGTGCTGTTTGTGTATCGCCCGGCTTTTGCAGCCGACCTCTCTACCCTATGGGACTTTTCAAACGACGCTGATTATTCCTATAACGGCGCTACGGTCGAAACCGGCAACGGCTTTGCCCGTCTAAAGGCCCAAAATTACGCGCCCGACGCCAATACCCGAGCCCTATTTCATTTCGATGAATTGAACGGCACCACCGTAGCCGACGAATCTACCAACGCCAACAACGGAATCACTATCAGCGACGCTATGTTCGTTACAGGCCAACTAAACAATGCACTGCAGCTTGACGGTATTGGTGATTACGCTAGTATCCCAGATAGCGCCTCTTTACGGGTAACCGGCCAGCACACCCTGGAAGCCTGGACGAAGTTCGACGACGGCTTTGATTTTGACGCTAGCCATGATGCTGGTATTTTCGACAAAGGTAGCTACCGGCTGTACTACAACAGCGCTACAGGGAAGATAAACTACGAGCTCGAGAATGCCTCAGCCAACAACTGGATTCGTCAAGGCGGCCTAGAGGCTAACGGTAGCTGGGACCAAGACGGAAAAACGGCCGTACGGTCAACTGTAGTCAACGGCAGCGATGTCTACGTTGGCCTGGGCACAGGTATCGGTGACGCCGAAGTGTGGCGCTGGAACGGCTCAGCCTGGCTCCAAATCGGTGGCGATGAATTAAATAATAGTTGGTCCGACCAAACCTTTGAAGATGTCCACGCACTTACGATAGACGGTAATTTGTTGTATGCCGGCATTGGCTCTTCCAGAGGCGACGCTGAGGTTTGGAGCTGTGACCTGTCGACCGGTTGTAGTAGCTGGTCAAAAATAGGCGGTGACGACGTCAACGGCAGCTGGCAACTTAACATGTTTGAAGGTGTCTATGCCATGCGGGCTATTGGGGGGATATTATATGCTGGTCTTGGTGCGTCTGCGAACGACGCTGAAGTATGGAGCTGGAACGGCACCACCTGGACGAAGATCGGTGGCGACAGTCTAAATGGCGGCTGGACAACCAACTTTGAGGCGGTTCAAGTGCTTGAGACAGACGGGACGAACTTGTTTGCCGGTATTGGCAATAGTACCAATGACGCCGAAGTTTGGAGCTGGAACGGCACCACCTGGACGATGATCGGTGGTGATGGCATTAACTCTGGGTGGGGTGCCGGGTACGAATATACCTATACGCTCGACTTCTTTGGCGGTAACCTGTACGCAGGGCTGGGCTCTGGCACTAATGACGCCGAAGTCTGGCGCTGGAACGGTTCTAACTGGTCAAAAATAGGCGGTGACGGCGTGAGCGCCAGCTGGGACGGAGCCTACGAACACGTTTCATCTTTAACAAATGACGGAACCAATCTCTACGCTGGGCTTGGCGCCGGCAATGGCGACGGCGAAGTTTGGAGTTGGAACGGCACAACTTGGACGAAGCTTGGTGGCGATGCTGTTAACGACAGCTGGCCCACAAACGGCGGAGACTCTGTCTTCTCACTCGATTTTAGCGCTGGGACATTATACACAGGACTATTCGACTCAAACGGTGATGCTCAGTTTTGGTCGTGGGCCCAAGCCGATGGCTGGACGCGATTGGGCGGCGGCTACGTCAATGAAAGCTGGGGCTTTTGGGGCATGCAGAGTGTTGAATCTTCGACTACTTCCGATGGCAAGCTGTACGTTGGGACTGGTGTAACGATCGCCGGCTCAGCCATGGTGTGGCAGTTCGATGGTACAAGCTGGCAAATTATTGGTGGCCAAGGGGTGCGCGGCAGCTGGGCATTTGATACCTACGAGAATGTGCACACCCTACAAAGCTTCAACGGTGAGCTTTACGCTGGAATTGGCTCTTCGGCTAATGACGCCGAAGTCTGGCGCTATAACGGCACCAGCTGGACCCAGGTTGGCGGCGATAGCCTGAACGGCGGCTGGACGACTAACTTCGAAGCAGTCTTTTCGCTGACGCCTTTCCAGGGCCGGTTATATGCCGGCCTCGGTGCCTCTGGTAACGACGCTGAAGTCTGGAGCTGGGATGGTAGCACCTGGACAAAGGTTGGTGGTGACAGCCTGAACGACGGCTGGACGACTAACTTCGAAATTGTCTACGCAATGACGGTATACGAGGGCCAGCTCTATGCCGGCCTCGGTAACTCCAGAAATGATGCCGAAGTCTGGCGCTTTAATGGGACCGCCTGGACTAAAATTGGTGGTGACGGGGTGAGCGGCAGCTGGGACAGTGAGTTTGAAGAAGTCTACGTAATGCGCATTTATGACGGCCAGCTGTATGCTGGGCTCGGTCGGGGCACCGGCGATGCCGAGTTGTGGCGGTACGACGGAACAGATTGGGAAAAGATCGGTGGCGATGCTATCAACGGCAGCTGGCCAGATGGAACCAATGAGCGAGTCCGCTCAATGGCCATCTACAACGGCTCACTATTCGTCGGCCTTGGCGATAGTGCCGGTGACGGTGAGGTCTGGGAATACGATGGAGTAAACTGGACCAAAATAGGCGGTAATGGCCTTAACAGTGGCTGGACGACAACCATCGAGAACGTCGGAACACTGATTGACTATCGGGGCAAGCTCTATGCCGGCACCGGCACCACTGCCAATGCCGACGCCCTTGTCTGGTCGTATGGCAATAACGCCTACCTTTCAGGGTCGCAGTCTATTCAGGACGATCAATGGCACCATATCGCAGCCACCTATGACGGTACCACCATGCGCATCTTTATTGATGGCCAGCTCGATGCCTCAACAGAAGTCGCTGTTACAATTGCTCAATCAACTCTTCCACTCAAAATCGGTTCAACCTTCGGTAGTGGTGGCAGGGCCGAATCACAGGGCTACTTTAAGGGTCAGATCGATGAAGCCCGAATTAGCAACATCGCCCGCAGCTCGTTCACTACCCGCCCCTACTCGACCGCCCCGCAGGCGATTGCTCTGGCGGCACCAGCTTTCACGGGCGGCATTGAGTCGTTTCAAGGCTTTTCAACCGTCGAAGCACCAAATGGCGGGTCAATTCGCTACCGAGTAAGCGTCGATGCCGGCGATTCATGGCTGTATTGGGATGGATCAATTTGGAACGAATCTGCATCGCTAACAGAGACAACACTGGCAAGCGTTGTTAATACGAACATCACCAGCCTGCCCGTAACTTTCGATGGGCTTACCTGGCAGGCAGTCCTTCTGTCGGATGGCAACCAGCGGGTTACCCTCAACTCTGTAACGCTTGAAGCCGACCAAGACGTAGTTGCCCCGCAGACCAACGCCAGTACCATTCTTGCAAGTAAGAGTAACGGTGGCGCTCCACTAGCAGCCAACGACTGGACGAATGGCTCGTCACCTGCCTTTACCTGGACTGCCGGTGCTGATAACGGTTCTGGGCTGCTTGGCTACTGTCTGTACGTGGGCCAAGACAATAGCGCCGACCCCGCTACCACCAAAGGACTTTTGGGCACCAGCCCAGTTGCGACTGGCGGCAGCTGTCAGTATATTGTGCCTGGTGACGGACTAGACCTAGCCGTAAGTGGCGCCCTAGCCAGCCCGCTCACTACGTCAACCTCGCCCTACTACTTGCTTGTTTCGGCGGTTGACCGGGCCGGCAACATATTCCCTACCACAGAGGCCTTCCAGTTTAGGTTCGACAACACCCCGCCTTCTAACCCTGGTTTCATTAGCGCCCCCTCTGGCTTCGTCAATAACAAAGAGGTAACCATGACTTGGCCCTCTACCGGTGGCCAAGCCCCGAGCGACCCAGCTTCAGGTGTCGCAGGGCTCCAATACCGAATTGGCTCGGGCATTTGGTATGGCGATCTACACGACGGAACTGGCTCAACCAGCGACTTATTGGTTAACGACGGAAATTATACCACGGTGCCAACCCCCGACTTCGACAACTTGGTTGAGGGTATTAATAACGTGACGTTCCGTACCTGGGACAACGCCGGCAACGTTACCTCAAGCTTTGTGAGTGCTGTGATTAAGATCAATACCGACGGCTCGCCGTCGGAGCCACTCAACTTAATCGTTACGCCGCCGTCTAGTTCGACCAATAACTTTTCATTTAGCTGGGCCCCCCCTGATACGTTCGTTGGCTCGGCCGCCCTGCTTAATTATTGTTATACCTTTAACCAACTGCCATCGCTCGCAACCTGTACCTACAGCGGCACCGGCATTACCGGATTGCCGGCTGGCCCTTACGCAACGCTTCCCGGAGTGAACACCATGTATGTAGTAGCCCGCGATGAATCGGGAAATATTAATTATGCCAGCTTCTCTTCGGCCAACTTTACGGCCAATACCTCGGCACCAGGCATTCCTTCCAGCATCGATATCGTCGACGTCTCGATCAAAGCCACCGCCAAATGGCGCCTAGCAATTACCTGGGAGGCCCCAACCGATGAAGGCGACGGCATCGCGGCTTACCGAATATTCCGATCAACCGATAATACGAACTTTACTCTGGTGGGCTCTAGCTCAAGCACGACATATATTGACGCCGGGCTCAGCCAGCAAGACTATTTTTACCGCGTAACCGCCTGTGACAGTACCTCAAACTGTAGTGCTAACAGTAGTGTCGTCGATATGTACCCTACCGGTCGATTTATTGAGGCAGCCAACCTGATTGGGGAGCCAAGTGCCAGTAACGTTACCACCAAAAAAGCCTTAGTCACCTGGACAACCGACCGAGTGAGTGACTCAAAAATCGCCCTGGGCACCCAAAGCGGCCAATACGGTGCCGCCGAAATCGGTAGCTCCGACCAAGTGGCGGTTCACCAAATCGACCTCGACAACCTTGCGGCCGGTACTACTTATTACTATGTGGTCAGGTGGACAGACAGTGATGGAAATACCGGAACCAGCCAAGAATATACCTTTACTACCCAGCCTGCTCCGGTCATTAAGGAAATTAGCACCACCAAAGTGACACTTTCGGAGGCAATTGTCAGCTTCACTTCCCAGGGCGCCACAAGAGTTAACCTATACTTCGGTGCCAGCGAGTCGTTTGGTGGCCTGCGCTCGATCAATACATCGGCCGACGAATCCTCCTACAACCTCGATATGACTGGCTTGGCCGATGGCACCAAGTACTTTTACCAGCTGAGTGCATTCGACAGCGAAGGTACTGAGTACAAGGGCAACATCTTCTCGTTCACCACTCCGCAGCGTCCGCAAATTAACAACCTGCGATTTGAGCCAATTGAGGGTGAACCGACCAGCACCCAGAGCGTTACCTGGAACACTAACGTCCCTAGCACCTCGACCATTACCTACGGAAAAACTGGCGCTGGCGGTATCGACATTCAAAACTCAGAACTCAAAACCGCCCACCGGATAGTGATTGCTGGTCTTGAAGATGACAGCAGTTACTTCTTGGTAGCCCAAAGTCGCGACTCTAATGGCAACTTGGCCGTATCTGACACGCAGACCTTCCGAACCGCCCTAGATACTCGCCCGCCAACCGTCAGTGACATCACCATAGAAGCCTCGATTCGCGGCACCGGCAGTGAGGCCCGTGGCCAGGTAATTGTATCTTGGAAGACCGACGAACCAGCCACTAGCCAGGTTGCTTACGCCGAGGGTAGTTCGGCTGCGATATTCAACAACCGAACCAGTGAAGATACTCAGCTCACTACCGAGCACATCGTTGTCATCTCTAACCTACCGACCTCCAAGGTGTACAGCATTCAACCAGTTTCATTCGACAAAGCCCGCAACATTGGTGTTGGTGAACCGCAACCATCGATTATCGGCCGAGCCAGCGAAAGCGTCCTCACTATCATCCTTAACGCCCTGCAGCGAGTGTTTGGAGTGTAGCTATGGAGTTTGTGAAGCCAAGTAAGAAAGCGAACAAATTATCACATGATCGCGCGGCGCATGCTAAAAAACCAGCACAGCCCCGCAAGCCGGCACAACCAACGATTATTGAGCTCAATAACGTCAATCAATCGTTTGCGGTTGGCGATGAGGTCGTTGATATTCTGCACGACATCAACTTCAAGATAAAACAGCAGAGCTTTAACATTATTTATGGTCCGTCGGGCTCCGGTAAGTCGACCGTCCTTAACATTCTGACGGGTCTGCAAAAACCTTCCGAGGGCGACATTAGTTTTAACGGCCTAAGGCTATACGACCTAAAACCCGACCAGCTGGCGCATTTTAGGGCAAACGAAATCGGCATCGTCTACCAGCAAAACTACTGGGTAAAGAGCCTCAATGTGCTTGAAAACGTGGCCCTGCCCCTTTTCTTTGTCGGCAATACCCGAAAAGAGGCGCACAAGAAAGCCCTTGAAGCTCTCGAGATGGTTAAAATGGCTCCGTATGCTGCCAAGTTCCCCCTACTTCTATCGGGTGGTGAGCAACAACGTGTCGCCATGGCCCGGGCATTAGTGAATAGCCCACTGTTTGTGATTGCCGACGAACCGACCGGCAGCCTTGATAGTAAAAACGGTGACATGATTATGCAGCTACTTCAGCAATGTCAGTCTGAATTTGGCCGAACCATCATATTGGTGAGCCACAACATGGAGTACATTCCGCTGGCCGATCATCTGCTGCGCATCGAGGATGGTCATATGGTTGAAACTCAAGATGACGAAGATATTGCCGCCACCGCCACCAGCCTCCTCGACGCCATGAAAGACCGCATCACTAAACTTAAGGGGTCGCGTCGTGGATAAAACCCCAAAGCAACAGTTTAAGTCAATCCGCTCGTCGGTGCTACTTCATATTGCCTGGCGTAACTTCATCAGCAAGAAGCTACGTTCGTTTCTAACGGTATTCGGCGTGGTGATTGGTGTGACGGCCATCTTCTTTCTGTTCACATTTGGGCTTGGTGTTCAGCGCCTAGTAACCAACGAGGTCATTGGTGATCAGTCGCTCAAGGCCATCGACGTCAACTCACCAAATTCAAAAATTATTCAATTGGATGAAGATACTATCAACACCATCCGGACCTACCCGAATGTCGAGCGAGTCGGCGTCCAGTTCTCGTTCCCTGGCATTGCGGCTCTTGAAGGCGGCGAGATCGACGCGGTCGTATATGGCGTAAATATCGACTATCAAAATGCGAGTAGCTTGTTGCTGGTAGAGGGCCGCCTGCTTGAAGAGGCCGATGCCCGCAGTGTCGTTGTGAACACGGCTGCCCTGGAGTCGCTTGGTATCGAATCAAGCCGCGATGCCCTTAATAAACAAGTGGCAATTACCGTTCCGCTTGATAGAGTTGAGGCCAAGATTGATAAGATTGCTGAAAATTTTACGATTGTTGGGGTGATTGATTCCGGAGCTGGCGTCGAAGCTTTTATCCCTAGCAATGTGTTCGAACTAGCTGGTGTGGCTAATTATGACCAAGCAAAAGTAGTGCTAAACACCGTCGAAAACGTCGAAGATGCCCGCCGACAAATAGAGAGTCTTGGCTTTCAAACCAATTCGCTGACCGATACCCTGAGTGAAATCGACAATATTTTCCGTTTTTTGAACCTAGTGCTGATTGGGTTTGGCAGTATTGGTATGATCGTGGCCATACTGGGCATGTTTAACACCCTTACCATATCGTTGCTGGAGCGCACCAAAGAAATTGGCTTGATGATGGCGCTGGGTGCCCGCCGCAAGGATATGCGTAAATTATTCACCTTTGAGGCGCTGCTGATTTCGTTCGCAGGTGCGATCATAGGTATAGCGCTGGCCTACATTGCCGGCAGATTCGTCAACCTAGCCCTAAACCTCAGCGCCCAGGCCCGTGGCGTTAACGACTCATTTGAACTATTCGCAACACCAATTTGGGCGGTGCTGGCGGTTATTGCTGGAACCATGTTGGTAGGTTGGCTTGTTGTCTACTTCCCTGCTCGCCGAGCCGAGCGCATTAACCCGATTGATGCCCTGCGGCGAGAATAAAAAACGCCCCCAACCAAAGGGGGCATTTTTTACACTAGATTCGCTACAGCTTGATCGTGTAAACGACCGTTTCAAGTGCCGCCATAGTTGAGTACTGCAATTTCAGGTCGGTTGCTCCTGCCGGAACCTCGTAGACAATCTTACCTGTGATGTTGGCATTTTTAGCGAGGCTACCGCTTTCAAAGGCTGGTGTTACCTGGGCAAATCTAGGCGACGTTGCCACTCCGCTTGAGACGATAAAGAAGTTAAATGAGCTGATGGCTTCTTGGTCATCGGCTTTGTTGGTGACCGAAAGATCGACAACAACTAACTCTTTGCCGGCTTCAGCCCGCGAGAATTCGTTTTCAGGCAGGAAGTTGCGCTCGACACCAAGAACGGTGACTTCAAGGTTGCCGAATATACCAGTTTCTCCTTTATTAAAGTCTTTCTTGGCGTCAAGAATGGCTTGTTGGTCACGGTTAAAATCGTTTACCTGTGTTGAAAGCTCGTTTAGCACCGCTCCACCGGTTACGAGTGCGAAAAGAGTGAAGAAGCCGAGCGTCAGGCTCGTCAAGAAGCCGACCGCCCCGGTTATAATTCCGGCAATAGACATGCCTCTGCCACCCGGTTTGCGAAGCCCAATAGCTCCTAAGATGACGGCGGCCAGCCCAAGCGCAAAACCAATAAAAATCAGCCCGGTTAATATGGCTAAAATACCTGTCACGAGCGAGGCGATAGCCAGACCATTTGTTGGGTGTGCTTTTGGTGCCGGTGCCGGGGCCGGGGCCGGGGCTGGTGCTACGCTTTGTTCGGTTGGTGATTCGTTCATATTACCTCCTAATTGATGGAGCTCACTATACAGCAAACCCCAAAACCCTGCTACAATACCCCCATAAAGGAGCTCTATGCAAGATTCTATTTTCTCAAAAATTGTCCGCGGAGAATTGCCCTCACATAAGGTTTACGAAGACGAACATACCCTCGCCTTTCTGAGCATCTATCCGTCGGTTGAGGGCCACACCTTGGTGATTCCAAAAAAACAGATCGAATCGGTTTGGGAGCTCGACGACGAGACCTACCGGGCGGTGATGGCGACCACCAAAAAGGTAGCCCTGCGGCTTAAAGCAGTATTCGCGGTGAAGCTAGTTGGCGAACGGATTATCGGACTCGATGTCCCCCATGCCCACGTTCACCTGGTGCCATTTAACACTGCCGAAGAGTTCTACGCCCCAGAGACCAACGACGATCCTAACCACGAAGCGTTGGCCGCCCTTGCTGCTCGCCTCCATTTTTCGTAATGCCGATTCACATTGTCGCCATTGGCAAAAAGCACGAAGATTGGGTGGTCGAGGGAATTTCTCGCTACCAGAAGCGGCTGAAAGCACCGTTTTTAGTGGAATGGGTACTTTTACCACATTCATCTTCAGATGGCCTCAGCGCCCGCCAGGAAGAGTCAGAGCGGCTTCTTTCACGGCTTACTTCTTATGATTTTATAGTTTTACTCGATGAACGCGGTGTGATGATGAATTCTAACGAACTTTCCGGGCTGCTTGTTGAGCGGCTCGATAGGTCAGAAAAAATTGCGATTGTGATTGGTGGAGCGTTTGGGGTGACCGATGAACTACGCAATCGCGCCCGGCTAGTGTGGTCATTGTCGCCTCTGGTGTTCCCTCACCAATTGGTACGGTTAATGGTGACCGAGCAAATCTATCGCTCCCAAGAGATTGATCGCGGTGGCAACTACCACCACGAATAGCTAAAGTCCGCGGTGACTTTTGGCTTTAGCCAGCAGCTCATCTTTCAGGCGAACAGCTTCTTGGTGTGTAATTCCTGGTAGCTTACCTTCGGTACCAGCACCAAATGACGACCCACCGGCCGTTTGAACGTGCAGTTCGCACAGACCAAAAACACGCATAATCAGCGGTTCGTTGATGTCGATGTTTTGAATACGGTCGAATGGAATGGTAGTGCTTTTTCGGTTAAGCACACCGAACTTTTTGTGGAAGCCCTGTGCGTTAATGCTGTAGCTGTACGCTCGGTAAGATAGGTAGGCGACTCCATAGGCAGCAGCCAGCGCTACAACCAAGAAGGCAACCGCCAGCCCGACGATAATTCCGACGGCAACGGCAGCATCCGGCGTGTTGATGGCGGTCAAGGCAAAGCCGGTCAGGAAGATGAGGGCGATTGGTGCGGCAATCCATTGACTGATAGCGAGGTAATGTACGTAGCGTTTGTTGAGTTTCAGATTTTCGTTCATGGTTTCATTATAGAAGAACAGTCGCAATTCTACAATGAACCAAAACCATCGACTTGCTGGTTATTGACAATCTGTAAAGCTTATGCTAGTGTAGGTTAGTAACAACATAAAAAAACAAATATGCTACAAAATTTTATCAACCCACTACTCATCATCTTTACCATCTCCACTGCATTTGGTCTAATGGTGTATGACACCCAGCTAGGCAAAGCGGCAACGACGGCAATCGCCCTGCCAGTTATATTGGCTGGTTACGCCGATTTTAAAATTAAGTCTGATATGGCCCATAACCACGTTGAGCGTGCATCTGGACCTAAGAATCATATCCGACCTAACACGCCACGAACCCCACCACGCAATGACAATCATCATCAGTTAGACATCAGAGAGGACAACGCTAGTGACCCCAACATGGTGCGTCTGTGGCCATCTGTCTAACTAATAACGGTTAATTCATCTAGAAGCTGCTGAGCAAGCAGCTTTTTTTCTTCGAGCTGCCTAGTGGTTTCTTCAACAAGGTGAGCCGGCGCCTTTTCGGTGTAGTTCTTGTTTTCTAAGCGAGCCGCAAGCGCCGCAATGTCGGCGTGAGTGGTAGCAATTCGCTGCTCTAGGTTGATCTGGTGCTCTGCCAACGTGTCGGCCGGAATATCAAGCCAGGCCTCGCGGCCGGAGACCGCTAGGCGAAGACCCTGGCCGTTTTCGG
>Ga0136588_1000407_pt1 | contig 16042 bp, 18 predicted proteins | sample AntRauMFilla1564_FD_104782 | JGI IMG/M metagenome (GOLD analysis project Ga0136588, IMG submission 104782) | Saline lake microbial communities from Rauer Islands, Antarctica - Metagenome Filla 1 #564 | ecosystem: Environmental > Aquatic > Non-marine Saline and Alkaline > Saline | place... | reverse complement strand
GGGGATAAATTGGTTGATATGAAACTTTTTTGTGGAAACTCTTTACTCATTATTATTTCCTGTTGGTGGACACATTATCATATCTCTATATCTTTTAACCTCATCTTTCCACTCTTGGGTTTCCGCTGTTACCTGAGTGTGTGCCGAATCTTCATGAACTCTCCAATATAGTCCCATCCTATCATCACCGAACACTCGACCATGATATATTGATGCTAAATTGAACAAGGTTCGTTCTTTATATAATGCTAGTTCAGTAGCAGCAAATACTGGTTCTATTAGTTCTCTTCGGTACACTACAATGTGATGCATTTGGGCTTCTTGTGAAAAACCAATAGCTTTAGCGGGTTTGTCAAACCATCTACCATAAACTTTTCCATCTACATCCATTACATAATGATTACTATAGTATGCAGAAAACCCCTGTTGAAGTATGTCCAACGCTCTTGTGAAGGCCCCCGGTACGAGGATATCATCATCATCTACAAAAGACACGAACTCGGATGTACCCATCTTGATGCCGTTCACTCTGGCCTTCCCAATTCTACCTTTAATAAACGGTGCCTCAAACAGGTTTATCGGCTCACCAGAAAGACTGTCTACACACCGTTTTCGGTATGGCCTATCAGTATTGATGATATGAACATCAATCACTTTCTTACTACTGTGGATATTACCCGTACTATCATACTCAACAGTCCGAGGTTCGAGTTTCTATGTCACATATAATAAGCGAATCATACGCATTACTATTCAACAGCATCAACGTAATAATGGCAGGCTCTATAGAAGAAATACCATCAAACATTCCAGAGTTTTCGTCCAACTCATAGGAGAATGTCACCCCGTTACTCAAGGTAACAGTTTCAGTTATGGGTATAGGTGCAGCCTCGGATGTTATTTCAATACCTACGTCAAGTGTAGGTGATTCTCCCTGTAATAGCAGTGTAAAACGTATACCATTCGTTGGGGAAACACCCGCACCAGTGTATTCGAGGCTGGCCACAGTCAGCCCACTACCCCACTCGTTATCTAAAATAAAACATGTACCATTAAAATATGCATTTGTCTCGGCAAATACTGGACTCCAGTCACCCCCAGTGTCCCCGACCCAACATATTCCTGCAACCGATGGTGTCGGAGTTGGTGTCGGAGTTGGTGATGATGTGGGTGTAATCGATGGTGTTACACTAATTGTTGGTGTAGGTGTTGGTGTAGGTGGTAGTGCAACAATTTCATCTTTTTCAATTCTCGGATATACGTCTTCAGAATTTTTAGGGTCAGTAAATAGTGTCCCATTAATGAAAACGAATTGTGAATCTACAGTTTTTCTGTTTAGTTCACCAATGTCTACAATTTCTTCTAAATTCTTGTCCGCTTTGAGATATGGAGAAGATGCTAACATCATTAACACTTGCTTTGATTTTATGTCTCTCCAGACCCCATCACCGAGGTCTATTCTTACGAACTTAAGCCTAGTGAGTTGGGGAATATCGCTCAATGAGTCATACCGATCTTTTATGAGTTTGAACTCTGATATACTCTTGGTTTTTATATTGAAGTTTCTTCGCCTTCTAAAAAGAATTGCTCTAAAATCGTTCCACGGAGACGTACCATCTTCTAGGCCCGTAAAGGTTTCCACACAGAAAATTGGTTCCTCATTTGGTTCTTCTAGGACTATGTCCAACCTAATAGTACCATTTGTTAAAATTGGGGGTGGAGAACTTATTCCATTAAACTGGGCAATAACTCCAAAGGCCAAAGAATCATTATATGATACTTGAAGCATTCCTTCTTCGGGTAATATAGTCTCTATAGAATCTTCCGATATACTTCTGGATATTAAATGTACTTGACCAGTAAAGGAGTCCATGAAAACTATTTCTAGACTATCCGGGGAAGTATAGGTCACAGTAAACTGATCATTCTCCATCGGTAATAGGGTAGTCCCATCATTAGTTTCAGTGAACACCTTAACAACTGGGGTAGCATTTAATCGATGATTGACGACCCATTTATCCGAACGTATCTCTTGGACGTAATTAAAAAAGATTTTCCTTGGTGAAAAATTGTCTATTGTACCAGTGGGGTCCGCTTCCAAGAAGGATTCCCGGATGTTATATGCACTTCTAGAGGTTTTGTATAACTTACCCCTACAGTCTTGAGTGATTACACATGAACCAAACGTAGTCATCCCCATAGAATTTTCTAGAAGCTCTACGTCCCGCTTACATGTATCACACTTGTATGTTATTGTCGCCATTTTTGAATTCGAACCTTTTATCTATTTATATTTGTTGATCTCTAGCGGTTATTTCAAAATCATGGGAAGTCAAAATTTTTCAAACTTTTTCGCGGAATAGATTTTATATTAGTTACCGGTGAAAGATTTATAACCTTGAATTGTGATTTCCGCTTTTCTAAGTGGGATCGAAGGTTTTCAAAACAGGGCAACATTTTATCATCATATGTTTTTTGTTTTACGACCCTATTATATTTTTCATGATAATGCGATTTTTGATCATCATTGGAAGAACAATCAAACCCCAATAGGTATATTGTCTTGGCTCCCAGTTGTTCTAGCAAATCTATAGCACACACTCCGATATTGTTTCCAGATACATCATAGGGTTTCAATCGATAGTTGGGTTCAAAAGAACACTTTGAAATATTAGCATTCCTAAGATATATCACATTGTCATTTACTTGGGGACTTAATCGCCTTTTATCTAAGTTAACTCGTATTGCATATTTCTGTCTACCCTCAGATAACAGCTTTTTATTATTAGTGTACCAACTGGAGTCCATAAACATGCAAGCTAAACATTCATCAAAGTCACTTAATGCCGAGTTGAGACATATGGTTCGCTCTTTTGGTATGTTTTTAACGTAATCAGCCTTTGGATTAAAAGACATACCGCCACCAATCACATAAATAATTTGGTTCCTAACCTCTTTTTCTAGTTCTTCTATTAATTCGCTCATGTTGGTATAATTGGATCAAAGTGGCAGGGTTATTTATAGGGCAAAAAATGAAAGATAGTTTTAAAAAATTAAAAGTAGAGTGTGACCAGTTCTTAGAACTGTCGGGGGGCTACCCAGCGGTGCGAGCGTTAAAACCCGATGGACGTTATGTTAAGCGGGTTAAAGTTCGCCATAAGAAGAACACCACGGGCTTTATGCGAGTGATGGGTGATGCATTAAAGGATGAGTATGAAGGAATTGATGTCAGGTCGGTAATCACAAATGGCCCATACTCTACTGTAGAAGGTGCGGTTTCATATTATATTTTCCCAAAAAATGGATTCTCATTTTTGTTCAACCCAAGAGTGACGGACCATGAAGAGTATAAAGAATCATACGAAAAGCTGATCAAACTGGATGTCTCACAAAATGATGCCATGGCCATCGTAGAAGATGCAATTGAATACGCTTATACATCTGGTGAGCACACATTAAAACAAGCGCTGCAATCCAACAAAGAAATTATATTTTATGGCATGCCATATTACTATGCCATAAGCGCGGAAAAGCATCCGTTCTACGAAGAGTTGTTTTATCTCTTGCAAAAATGAACTGATAACCCTAAGATAGTGAAAGAGTATTTGTTCGACAATCGGGCAAAGCTAAATAATGTTCACCTACTATAACTTAAGGAAAATTACATGTCATTAAAAGCACTATCTGATTACACGTTTTACTCACGCTACGCACAATACCTACCAGAAGAACAACGAAGAGAAACATGGGATGAAGCCGTGTCTAGAGTGTTCATTATGCATAGGAAGAAATACAAAGACGAATTGGCACAAAACCCAGAACTTGAAGAAGAACTAAAGTTTGCCGAAAAACAGGTTAGAAAGAAACGAGTATTGGGAGCGCAGAGAGCTTTACAATATGGTGGAGACCCTATTTTGAAGAGAAACGAAAGAATATACAACTGTAGTTCTTTACTTATCGACAAGCCGTTTTCATTCCAACAAGTAGTGTGGTTATTGTTAGCAGGTTGTGGAGTTGGATTTACTGTTCAAAAACACCACATCGAAAAACTCCCAAAAATTGTTAATAGAAAATCAAATGCCGAAACAAAGACCTACGTAATACCAGACACTTGTGAAGGTTGGGCTGACTCAGTAGGTGTTCTACTTTCATCATATTTTGAAGATGGTGGGAGATTCCCAGAATACCATGGAAAGATTGTAAATTTTGACTTCTCGAAGATCAGACCAAAAGGTGCTCTCATTGCTGGACAATTTAAGGCACCCGGCCCAGACCCGTTGAGAAAAGGATTAGAAAAAATAGGAAGGCTATTAGAAGCACAATTCACTGAAACGAACTCAACCAAAGTTGCACTTAAGCCTATTGTAGTCTATGATATATTAATGCACTCTTCTGACTTTGTAATCTCCGGTGGATTGCGGCGGTCAGCTACCATATGTCTGTTTTCTCCAGATGACCAAGATATGATGACCGCTAAAACTGGAGACTGGTTTGTTACCAACCCACAAAGAGGTCGTAGTAATAACTCAGTAGTTCTTCAACGAGATAAAACCGGCTATGAAGACTTTAAGAAAATTTTCGAGAGCATTAGACAATCTGGTGAACCCGGTTTCTATTTCTGTAACGACGACTATGCATCTACAACCAACCCCTGCGTTGAGATCGGATTTTGGCCCGTTTTACCCAATGGCGAGAGCGGTGTAAACTTTTGTAACCTGACCGAGATAAATGGTAAGTGGTGCAACACTGAAGAAAATTTCCTACAAGCGTGTAGAGCTTCTGCAATCATTGGAACACTACAAGCTGGGTATAATGAATTCCCATACTTAGGAGAAACTACCGAAGAGATTGTTAAACATGAAGCTTTACTAGGCTGCTCTATTACGGGCTGGATGGATAATCCTGATATCCTGTTCAACGAAAGCATTTTAGAAAAGGGTGCAGCAGAAATCAAGGCAGTGAATGAAACTATTGCCAAGATGATAAACATTAATCCAGCGGCAAGACTAACATGCTCTAAGCCAGCAGGGTCTACTAGCTGTGTATTAAAGACTGCATCTGGAATTCACCCACACCACGCACGGCGTTACATACGAAGAGTACAAGCGAACAAGCAAGAATTTCCTCTACAACACTTTAAAGCGGAGAATCCAATGGCAACCGAGGAATCTGTTTGGAGTGCAAACAATACGGATGAAGTTATATCGTTTCTATGTGAGGTTCCACCGGGCGCTATTACCAAGAATCAGGTAGATGCTGTAAAATTACTGGAAACAGTGAAGAAGGCACAAAAACATTGGGTTCTTGCTGGTAATGTACCTGAGCGTTCACTACATCCGGAAATCACACACAACGTTTCTAACACAATTACTGTTAGGGATGATGAGTGGGATGAAGTGTGTGACTTCATATACGATAATAGAGAATACTTTACGGGCGTATCACTATTACCAGCTTCAGGGGATTTGGATTATGCACAAGCACCATTTTCTACAGTATTGACCCCAACTGAACTAATAAAAGAATATGGGGATGCTTCGGTATTTGCCTCTGGTCTTATTGTAGACGGATTACATGCGTTTAAGGACAACCTCTGGAGAGCGTGTGACACAGCACTAGATAAGGGCGAAGACCTTACTGAAACAAAGTATCTACCAGAATATCCAAAAACTCCTACTAATGGAGCACTCTCCGAATACTACAGAAGTCTGATGGACTTTACTAAGTGGTTTGACAAGTTGGACTGGATACGAAGAGTGGAACAGTTTGCTGATCGCTACTTTGATGGGGATGTCAGGAAGACAACTTACTGTTTGAAGCATGTTTCTCTTTGGAAAACGTGGTGCGATCTTCATAGAGAGTATAAAGACGTAGATTGGTCTAACGTTATCGAAGTTGATCATGACTACGTAGATGCAGATACTCTGGCTTCACAAGCTTGTGCGGGACAAAAGGGATGCGATATTTAAGTTCAGAATCACCTTGTATACAAGTGTGTGTTATTGACTCGACAACTAAGATATGTTCTGGATGTTCCAGAACATTGTCTGAAATAGCTGAATGGAGTTCAATGTCGGAGTTGGAGAGGGAACAGGTTAATATCAAATGTGAAGAAAGAATATCTTTAATGTTTGATTAATAAATACGGGAGAGTCAAAGGATTCTCCCGTGATATACCGAAATGCATATGAATATCTAATAGCACGTAATCATCAGTCTTTCTTCACACCAGAAGAATGGCCAGTACCAGAAGACTTGAAGTTTGTCAAAGCCGAAGTAATATATGAATTAAACAACACCAGAAGAAATTTCGGAAAGGCTGTATTTCCCAGCCGAGTCCCAGAAGGACTAGTTAGGCGTAGTGGTTCTAGAACCAGTCGCCACTACATTGGTGACGGACGACTTGGTATGGCCGTAGACGTATTCCCATCAGTTAATGTAATGGATTTTTGGCTTTGTGCTGTTGAGAATTTACATTGGAGAGGGATTGGTGTATACTTAGACACTAATGTTAATTCTATGCAGCCTCAACCCATGGTACACTTGGATATTGATAATAGATCACATGGCCAGCGAGCACTTTGGGTACGAGATGAGAAGGGTGTATACATCCATAAAAGCACTGACCCCGAACTTTTTTGGGAACTGTTAGCAAAAGCGAGTACACGCTGATCACTAAAAAATATATACAAATTAAGAGCTTACGAATGTTACAAGATAGATATAAAGGATAAAATCAAAAATGGAATATCTTATTAAATTTGGGGGCAAGAAACTATCTTTGAGCCGAACAGACATTGCCAACCTATATCCAGTATTGGAGCCGTACTTTCTGTCAATAATGCAGGGGTTAGATGAAACTACAACTATTCAGTTTGTAAATGAATACAACGGCTTTGTGAAGAATTTGTCCAAAAATAGAATGAACCCAGTATTGACAAAGCCCGTCGAATCCGTTAGTATTAAAGAATCTAATGGCGCAGTGAACAAAGAGAGCGCCGAAATTATAGATTTAACTACTAGGAAACGACTAAATGATCAACACAACTAAATCAGTACCGCTGGGTGCCAGAGTATTCACCCGCGATGAAGATGGTAAAACCCAGCCAGTATTTTCTGGTGAACTATTTGATAACAAGAGAGTTGTTATTTTCTCACTTCCCGGAGCTTTCACCCCAACCTGCTCTTCGAGGCATCTACCAGAGTATGACCAGTTATACGACCAAATTATAGACACTGCCATTGACGAAGTATACTGTATCAGTGTCAATGATCACTTTACTATGTCTGCATGGTTTGACAGTTTGGATATTAGTAATGTTGAAATGGTTGCAGACGGAAATGGCGAATTCACCAGAGCAATGGGTATGCTGTGTACTAAGAATAACACAGGTCTTGGTGATAGATCATGGAGATATAGCGCAGTTGTTGACAATGGTTATATTGACGCTATATTTGTTGAGAATTATTGGCCAACAATGCGTATGGATGAATTTGAAGGAGACCCATTTGAGGTTTCTGATGCTAACACCATGTTAGAATATCTCCAAGGAGAACTGATCAATGAAAGCTAAGTGGGTTGTTGACAAATATATATTTGAGGATTCCAGAATACCTGTAGAAGCCTTTAATGAGTTGGGTATAGAGTTCTTTGAGTTTGACTACATTCCATTTATGGTACAAAATATAACCGTCCCATTCACAAAAGATGAACCGGTCGTGACCTATTCTACAATTAATGCGGTTTCCCACTTGCGGGGCTTCTATGGGTGCTATTATGACGATCTTAAGTATAACTGCAATGTATACATGTCTCAGCTTGAAGTGGATGATAAATTATTTTTAAATTCCGACCATATGTATGTTACTCTCGCCAACCTAATAGGTGATCACGAATACTACTTTAGGCTTATGGGAATGGACAAACTATTCTTTAGACCTAATAGGGGTGGAAAAGAATTCACCGGAAACGTATGGACTATGGATAATATTACTAGAGAAATAGATGCTATCATTAAACTCTATGGTGTTGGATTAGACTCTATGATTCTTATCTCTACACCCAAAAAAATCTTAGACGAGGCTAGATTTGTAATAGGAAATCGCGAGATTTTAGGTAGTTCCAGATATCAGGTGGGGGGAAAACACCAAGAAGATACCAAGGTTAATGTGGAATCTACCCAGTTAGTCGAAGACATATTGGACACTTGTGCATGGGTACCAGACGATTTGTTTATCATTGACATAGCAACAACCGAGAATGGCCCAAAAATAGTAGAATTGAACTCTTTTAGTTGTTCTGGCTGGTATGCAATGGACCCAAAAGATATTATTTCCAAAGTGTCTGCAATTGTTGTAGACAATCATGAAAAAGAAAACATTTGACACCCCCCCACCTAAAGATGGGGGATTCCTCCTGCGAGATGGTTTATAGTAGTCTAGAAACCCTATGGCTCACTGTTCTAGCAGGATCATTAATATCGCTATCTCTAGGATAGGTCTCATATTCAATGGCCTCAATATCAAAATCTAACATTAATTCATTTCCAATAGATTGAATAGTTCCGCGACCCACAATATCTATATTAGCACTTTGGTAAGAAAGCCAATGGGTACCATTTGCTAAATATATATCACATTCGAACACACCATTTTCATTCTGGAGACCCTGCACCATATACCACCTTTGGGTTGTATCAGCGTCCCATCGACTTAGTTCTGGTCCATAGGTATAAAAGAATCCCACAATCTCATTTCGGATTTCATTCTCAATCATAATCTCATGTACATGGGTGAGAATTCCCTCTTTATTCCTAGAAGGGTTATACCACCAACCGGACTCTACACCACTAGTTGTTGGAGTAAACTTAATTAAATCTTGTTCACCTCTACCAAGATCATCCATATCCCAGATCATCTGTGCCGTATGATCGGAGGGGAACGTATACAATACTCGTCCCTGTTGATTCAGCGTTGCGGTGTTAGGGGCTTCTACCGTGCCACCCTCTGTCCAATAGACATTAAAGATTATATAATCATCTCCAACTTCATCGGTTTCCATAACATACCAACGCTGATGGCCCCTATCATCAAACGTGTACCACCCACCAAACGATTGTTCTCCATCAATATTGAGCAAGAATCCTTGACCATCCATTTCTTCATTCATCCAAAGACCAGATAGTTCCGACGACAGTGGAGCACCCTGTTTAATTTGCTCAAATGGATCAGGGAATTCTGCAATTGGTTGTGTGCCATTTACACTGACTCGTGCGGTACCATTGGCAGAAAAGTCTTCGACCTTGATGACGTTACCGTTTATGGTGTATGATTCACCTTTTGCCAATTCGGCTAACATCACATATTTCATTTCATTAGTGCTTTTCAGCCGACCAAACACATGGATGTTGACTTTCTGGTAGTCCCGTGTTGATGCATATGGCCCTGCGTGGCTTTGTACAGATACCCAATAATTGCCAAAATCTATTAGAGAATCATTGTTGGCATTATTCACATCAAATCTTATTGCTTGATGCTCGCGATCACAAACACTGAAGTGGCGTAAATTGGCAGAAGCCAAGAAGAATTCTCCTTGGTCCGGATTTCTCATGATGTAGGTATCTTCTAGAAACTGTAATTGATGTAACTCTCTCGCTGTGAGAATGGTATATTTTCTTCCCATACAACTATCTCCACCATACTCCGACAGCCGCCCATTTGGTAAAAATTTACCGTTGTGTGGAAGTAACCAAACATTACTTCCGGGAGCAGTGTGACCGGTCTCATGTATAGTTGTTCGCATTGGTGCGCCACCATATGTTACCGACTTATTACCGCCACCGTGGCCATTGAAGCCGGGATTAAAACCACCTTCTAGGTGGTAGTAATTAAATTCCCACCCAGAGTCAATATATTCTTGGTTGGTTACTTTAAATTCAGCAACAGATTCCCTACAAAAAGCTGGGGGCTGGGTATGTTCATCAGTAATTAATACGAATCCCCTACAATCAACTATCCTATCACCTTTGAATATGTTTTTCCAAAACGCTTGAGTTTTGGCTGCGCGTTCATCCGCGAATAGTTTGGCACCGATAAGGCGGTCTAAATTATTACGGTCGCGCTCTCGCACAACCGCAAATACGGCTAGATGGTAATGCTTTGGCTCTTCATCGTCTGGGACTCTTTCAGAGGCAACATATACTCGCCAGTCAGAAACGACAATCTCCCCATCAACTATTTCCCCATCAACTTGAACCAACGTATCAAGTGGTATACGCTCTTCCTCTATTTCATGTTGATTATATAACCAAGATTGTATGTCATCATATGTTTCAAACATACAATCATAATGACTGCCCGAAAGTTCTGTTACGTAACCAATATAAGAGTGCATGATAATCCTAGTTGAGTTGGAGTGCATGTATTTATTGCTTGGAAAGAAACTAATAGATATTGACAAGAGATTATGAAAGGTACTATAATTACCACATGATACATTTTTGTCCACATGAATTAGTAATTATTGCGTCCCTATATGATGTTTTGAGAAATTGGGGAATATATAAAAGCTATTACTTTGAACAGTTTACAATCAGAATGCGAAAAATAATTCCAAAAAGATTGACAAGAACTAAATAACGATGTATAGTACTACAAATGCGGGTGTAGCTCAGTTGGTCAGAGCACTAGCCTTCCAAGCTAGAGGCGAATAGGTTCCGCAGGTTCGAATCCTGTCACCCGCTCCAACTTTTGCTTGACATGATCTTAAAGTTCATGTAAGCTATAAATAGAACGTGTCAATGTGAACAAAACACTTGACTGAACAAATTTAATATGATTTAATGAACAAAACTTAGGAAACTTATGAACAATATTATTAACAACATGAATGCTACCGACGGACACAATTTTATTGTGTTTGATGGTAATCATGGAATAATTAATAACTCGGCCAAGGAATGGTCGGAGAAATCTCAAGCGCGAGATAATTTTGCGACTAGAGCCTTTTTGTTTGAAGGTTGGAGTGGGTATTAACAATAGTTAACCACACAACAAAGAAAAACAAAAAGGTAGCTATAAGCTACCTTTTTTTATGTTTAAAACACAGTGCAAATGGAAACGTGGTCCTGCCAGCACTCTAAAAAACAAACGGACGGGAACGGTGATGAAATTCTTTGTGTAGAATGAAAAACCCGTTTAAAAATAAATTGTAAGTGCCCCGGCTACCGTTTTGTAGGTTGAAAGATGTGTAGGAAGGTAGTCGGGGCGGCGACAGTAAAGTAAACATTACTAAACAAATGCACTGTATGACTAATTGGCAGGTCCCCAGCCTTTCACGCTGGTTGTCGAAAGACTAAAGTGGGTTCGAATCCCACACAGTGTACCAATTAACCCTTGCCATGGGGTTTACCAAGAATGTAGAATAAGAAAAGTGGCAAATATACATAAGTCCACCAATCTTAAATGGAGAATACAGTATGATTGAAAACGAAAGCACAAATAACTACCTAATCACCTTCTTAACAAGATATACCGAACGTGAATTTAATATGTTCACAGCGTTCCTAAACGCCCAATATGTTGCTGGTGGTATAACAAACTATCAATGGAAAGGTACAAGTACAAGGCCCGAGTTTAGTATGGACCCATCGACAACGTATGTATGGTGCCTTGAGGGTACAAATCTTAGAAAATTAAAAGATATACATGATCATATGCTAGGTGAAAATTTACTAATAGTGGGAGATGATTCAGCTTCCAAGCAACAGAACGAGAAGAACGAGCAGATGGTTGATAGTACGAGTAACGAAAGAACTATAAACAATGTAATGCGACACAACTATAGAGTTCTGGATGATTCCGAAAAGGAAACAATGCAAACATTGAAAGATGTAGGACTAGAGTTTCACGAATATATTGATAGCTTGGGTGACTCTAGGGAACTCTCGATAGCTAAAACTAAACTAGAAGAAGCTGTTATGTGGGCTGTTAAACACGTAACAAGGTAAACAATTATAGATGAAACTTAATGCACAGGTCGATGTGCTGGGCTAAGATGGTAGTGTTATGAATCGGGTCGCGCCTAGGCCACCCCGATGAATGGATATTATATCCACCTAATAACATACGCTGGGGATCGACACCAGCAGTTTTATTTATCACACCTAAAGGATACATCATGATAAGAATAAATCAAGAAAATGGCGAAGATATTACGTTAGAACTTTTGGCTAAAAACTATATAACGTTGATTAACAGTATACGTGATCGAATCGTAGCGATGGAAATTAAAAGAGGTCCAAAAAGTGAGAGTGATCGAGCCAAACTTTATTGTTTGCGAGGAATCTTAAATGATATCAATATAGATTACGAGCAAGACGTTGAACAAAAAGTTCAAGAATATCGAGACGCTGAAAAAATTGATACTGATGGTAGCACCCTTGATGCCCTTGGTGCCCTATGGTTTAGACACCAAGTAGATGATGAGATATTGCGAGACATTTACATAGTGTCAATTAAAAATAAGGAGGGTCATAGTAGTGAATGACCATCCAGATAACATTAAATATGATGAAGAAGATGAAGCCGACGCAGAAGTATTATATCAAGATGACAAATGGTTTCAATAAAATAAAAACAAGAATGAAGTAATAATTAACCCAGATGGAGGAATTTCTGGGGACTGGAATCAACCATGCTGCAATTACCCTAGAAGAAATTTTAATGGGTGGTGTGCAAATTGTGATGATCCTTGTCTGTAAAAAATAATAGTAAGGGGGCGTCATAACAGTGAATGACTATCCATATAGCACAACGTGATAGGATAACTATAAATATTGTAATCAAAGTATAAAATACGTTATGCAAATATTAACTTTGCTCCATGAGGCTGACGTGATCGACTCCCGCAAATCTGTTGATCAACAGCAACCGCTCAAGCGGGGACAAACCATTCGAGTATATCACGCTACCGATGATCCATCGACATTAGTGGAATTCTTGACTCAGGGTGTTAGTGGAGATAGAGCAGTACCGCGAAAATATTCATATGAGACTGTAAATAATCCAAAAGGTCTATTCGTTACGATAGACTTTAAGAGAGCGAAAGAGTTCGGTCCGTATATAATAGAATTCCATACCAAAATGAGTGATCTAGAAGCGCCAGTTTGGAAAGGCGGCGCATATACCGTTCAAGGTGGATATAGCCAACAGTACGGCTCGGACACAGAGCGATCCGAAGATCAACAAGAATTACAAAGATCACAAGAAAAAAGCCCCCATCGGGCCATATCACAAAGTGATCAACCAGATGTAGCCTCCAGATTGATGAACTTTTCTGAAAATCAGGCACTCTTTATCGGCAATCTAGACCCCACTTCAATTCGTGCAGTCTGGATAAGCTCTAACCCTAAACGGATAGGCCAAGATTATATGCGACTAACTCGCAAGCAGGCTATTGCTAAGTTCGAGAAACATGGAATACCAACGCGGTATGGTGATGAGCCAACCAGCATTAAATCTATGAAACTTGATAAACATCGGCAGAAAATTTTTAAACCACGCGAAACCGCGACATACCAAGAACTTGTCAAACGGTTAGCGGCTAAACACAAGTTTACAGATGCTGCTAAAGTTGATAAGATATTTACTGATAAAGATATTCTACAAAGATATGCTAGAGATTTAACATGGAGTGATGAGCAATTAAACAATATAATAAAAACACACCCCATGCCCAATTGAAACTACATCGGAGATAAATCCGTGTAGGTAAAAAATAATAGTGTCGTAGTTCAACGGCTAGAATACCACCCTGTCACGGTGGGGAATGCGAGTTCGAATCTCGTCGGCACTGCCAATTTAGAAACACAATATGAATAAGGAAGGCTGGCAGAGTCTGGATTATTGCCCCGGTCTTGAAAATCGGTGAGGGGAAACTCTCCGTAGGTTCGAATCCTACGCCTTCCGCCAATCCAAACCACGTAGGTCCGTAGCTCAGAGGCAGAGCAGCGCCCTCTTAAGGCGAAGCGCGAGATTTCGAAATTCTCCGGACCTACCAAATTCGGGTGAGTAGCTCAGTGGTTAGAGCGGCTGGTTGTTAACCAGCGGGTCGTTGGTTCAAATCCAACCTTGCCCTCCAAATTATTCCAGTGTAGCTCAGTGGTAGAGCAAGCGGCTGTGGGATTCGTGGGATACTAGTAGATAATCGGGTTCGACTCCCGAGAGTCCAAAGGTAACCGCTGGGTCGGGGGTTCGAATCCCTCCACTGGAGCCAAAATTAGCACAAGTTGTAGCAATAACAATTTCAATGCCGGATGATATGCGTGTTTATCCACGTACCGGCTCCAATTTCAAACCGGTAGTAGCTTACCTATTAAAGCGTTCCCGTTGGAGGGAAAGACAAAGGTGCGAATCCTTTCACCGGACCAATTTATAATAGAGATGAAGCCCAAGTGGTCGAGGCACTTCCCTTTGACGGAAGCATTACGGGGTTCGAGTCCCTGCATCTCTTCCAAACTACAACGGGACCGTAGCTCAACGGCAGAGCAGGAGACTTTTAATCTCTTGGTTGAGAGTTCGAATCTCTCCGGTCCCACCAATTTAAACAATACCCCTATAGCTCAGTGGACAGAGCACTTGACTACGAATCAAGAGGTCGCAGGTTCGAATCCTGCTAGGGGTACCACTTTTACCCCGCGCAAATGGATGCAATTGAGCCTTCTAAGCTCGAAAGTTCTAGGTTCGAATCCTAGGTGGGGTACCAAATCAAAATGTTATATGTTGCAACCAATATGTCAAGAATATATAATATTTAAATAGGAATCATTATCATGACAGAAAATTATTATGAACCAGTTGTTGTTATGGATGCAACAGAGACAATAGAACTTTTTAAAGATGGGATTGACTATTTGCGGTCACAAGATACGTTAGCTATTCCGATAACAACTGAAAAGCTGGAAAACTCAGAAGACTATACTACTTTTGAAAATAGCTTTACTCTTGGTCTGGAGCCATCCAAAAATGGGATGCCACTAGGAGAAGGATTACAAGAAATCAAAATTGCCCTTAGAGCAGAGTTTATGAATTCAATTTTTTCATCACTACATAACGGGGCATATAAAGAATGTGGAATAACGCTCGATACTGACGATGCTTATGGAGTGCTCGCACTATTAGGCAGTATAGACAACGCGTTGGATACAGCTATAAAGTATGACAACATGATAGTTGGACCACTATTATTAGCTGTAATACAAAGTATACCCGAAATGGACAATGTTTATAACTATACAACTGTCCCCCTTGAAGAAGGGACTGTTAGAATGTTGTTCGGTCCCCAAAAAGTTGGAACTGTTGTAGACCAAAAGGGCAATTCTGTTAGCGTTGCTCTCACACTACCGGATGGTGTTAGAGACTATTGTGCCTTTGACGATGGAGACATAATCATAGAGATTGTAGATATGAGAGAAGATTCAGAACCGGGTATGGTCACGGTATCGACTGTCTGCCATGCTAGAACAGTTTGGTTAGATAAGATGTCTAGCCTAGCCAACCCCAACATTTAATATCCCCGTAGCTCAGTTGGACAGAGCACATGGTTTCGACCCATGGTGTCGCGAGTTCGAATCTTGCCGGGGGTGCCAAAATTTTATAGTTGACGACTATAAGATATAATGATATGATAGAGAATATGGATAGCATATCAAACACTATACAACGCACATCGTTCGTAAACAGAACAAAGTATCGCTATGTTCGCAATACTGAGTCTGGTAAGTGGGAAAAAGTACCAAAAACTGGAAAAATAAAAGAAACATGCACATATTGCAAAAACGATACAATAGATACTGTTACAGATGTGGTCGAACTGACAAAATACAAAACATTTTATGACACTTATCTCGATGGTACCGATTTTAACAAACCCGCCGTAAATCCCCTTGCTTCAGCTATGGGGATATAAGGTGCAATAATGCTTGACATTAGATAACTAATAACTGTATAATGAGTCATATACCACCCAAACCTGTTCAGGATG
>Ga0136588_1000406_pt1 | contig 16092 bp, 27 predicted proteins | sample AntRauMFilla1564_FD_104782 | JGI IMG/M metagenome (GOLD analysis project Ga0136588, IMG submission 104782) | Saline lake microbial communities from Rauer Islands, Antarctica - Metagenome Filla 1 #564 | ecosystem: Environmental > Aquatic > Non-marine Saline and Alkaline > Saline | place... | reverse complement strand
TAGATAGTAAATCATCTCGTTCTTCTAACATTGGAATATCTAAACCTAATGAGAAATTTATTGAGAATGAGATTGGTAAAACTAATTGTGATTTAACATATTCTGCACCACCAGTAGATTTTATTTTATTTGTTACCAAACAGAAATAATATTCAAAATCCTCTAACAACGTATCAACACCAACACATCCTTGAGGTGTATAAACTTTTTTATGTAACATACTTTTTTATTTATTTATTTATTTACAAAATGCTCCACTATACTCAATTAAAGACATACCGATAATCATTAATAATAATTGTAATAGACCTAATTTACTAAAAATTCTTACCCTACTATCTTCTTTCCTACCTACGTCAGCTAATATCCATATTAAAAGATATCCTAAATATAATGCTATTGTTTCCATAATTTATTTTATTTTAATAATTCTTTATTTAATAATTCTAAATCACTATTTCTATCATTATCATTTGAATAATATACATAACTGTCGATAGAAAAAGGTTCTTTTGTTTCAACTTCAATTGATTCACCACTTACAGAACTAGCATTTACTGATACAATGTTTAGTCTATTGTTAATCATTGATTTTAAATCTTTATTGAGAGATTTATTTATAAATATCGCTTTCATAATATATGGTTTTAAAGTTAAAAAATTATTACTTCAAATTCTGTTTCAATTGGTTCCTCAGTAATTAAGTAACCTATTCTATTAATTAGGTGCATACCACTCGTGTAATATAACATTGGTACAACACAACCATCTTCATCAACTTCGTCACCATCACCTTCTAATATAGTAACTACACGATTTTGTTTTGACATTGAAATAACGTACTCTAATTCTTCACCATATGTTTCAAACATTTCTCCATTAAATGAAGCGTTAGAATCTAAATGATTATTCATTAGTGTGAACATGTTATCAAATTGTTCTTCTGTTAATTGATTAATTGAATTCTCCATAACTACTAAATTTAATTGTTTAACTTATCTGTTATAACAAAGGTAGTGAACTTATATGGATATTCCAAACAATTTTACAATTAATTTAAACAAAACTTAGATAAATCTTTAAGAGAAGTTCTATTTTCAAAAATTTTTGTTTCATGACACATCATTGCATCTTCAAATGTTCTTATATTTCTATCTAAATAATTAATTTGAATATCTAATTGTTCAATCTCTGAGATTACATTCATAGTTATACCTATATTAGATTTATTATAATTTAAATCTTCCTTAGTTGATTGAAAAATTTCTTTAATATCATATAACTCATTAAGCATCATAAAAATATCGGCTAATGACATTGTTTCATATATTTCAGCCAAATCAAATAGTGTTGTATTTATTTTCTTCATATTTAAAATCTTTATATTATAAAGGTACGGAATTTTTTCGACAATTACAACTTATTTTTATTTATTATATAAATCATGATTAATTATACCTTCTCTACGTTGTATCTCAAGACCTTCTTCATAAGTGTATTTCTTTAAAGCAGCTTCATTATTTACAATACTTAAAATAAAACTATCACTCATCTTAGTTATTCTAGTATAACCACCCTCAATTGCTCTAAGCTCTGCATCTACCTTATTAACAAAATTATCTTCAAAATTGTTTTTACCTATTTTATAAGATATTGAAGTTATTAGTAATATCATAGTTATAAACAAAGTAATTCTAAACGTTAATGATTCATGAGTGTTATTTATCAACTTTAATATATTATTACTAAATAATAAAAATATTATACTCAATATAAAGGCTGCAAAATTAAGTCTTATAAAGAAATCTAATGTTGACGGGTCGAACATAAGGTTAGTTATAGCACTTAGTAACCATCCATTCGAACAATCAATTAAAAAGAAACCACTAATAATACCAGAGGCAATATACCAAAACTTAGAATGACCATCAAACGTAATAAAAGCTATTAACAAAATTATTGGAGCTGATATAACGGCAAGAAAACCACCAACAATCATTAGTTGTACTAGCTTGGCCATTTGCATGTTCCAGTAAGTCTTATTATCAAACTCTTCCATGAAGAACTTCTCACCACTTGAACTTACTCCCTCAAATGTACTCTTTGGTGCTATATTAAATCCAGACATAATTTTTAATTTTATTTGTTTAACTTATTTCTTATTGTAAAGGTAGTAAACTTTTATTGATATTCCTATTTAGTTATTAAATAAATAAAAAATAACGCTTGCATTACATTAAATGTCAATGGAGTAATTATGTTACAGTTACCATTAATGAACAGATACCAAGATACTAATGCTAATATCATTAAAATGATTATAATTAAAATATTCATATTTTTATTTCTTTATTTAACTAAATTCTTCATCTAAAACTATTATAAATGATATTATAAATAATACTATCTGAATTTTCCAAGCATTTACACTCGAAATAGTTCCAGTAAAATAATAGTTTAACCATATTTCTTTGATACTATCCAACAAACCATTCTCTAAATTAAGACCAAGTATACCACCAAATATTAAAAATATAGTAATTGAAAGAGGAATAACAATTGTTAACAAATATACTTTAATTGTTAATATAATTATTTCTTTCATGACTCGAACATTATTTGATTATTATTTCGCCTACTTAAGACTCTAACTTTATTATCGGTACCAATATGTAAATTAATAGCAACACTAACAGCAACACTAAATGAAAACTCAGTAATAATATATGACCACTTTTCACTTACTTTATTGTACACCTCAATAACAAAGTTACCTTCTGGTGTTTCTTCATTTACTATTTCTATCTCCATATTATTTATTTTCTCGTATTTCAGACCAATCAATTATAATACAATGTTTATCTTTTATTGATTTAATCACTCTACTAATATTTGATGGGGTTTTATCTGTCTTATCTGTTATATCTGTTTTACCTCTAATATTTTTTATTTTAACAACTATTTTTCTCTTAATTGTTATAAAAATATGAGCAATAGCTGCAAAAACACATATAATGATACCCACAAATACCAAAGATAAAATTCCAGTTAACATTAGTTTAGTATAGGTAAGCATAATTGAATCTGACATAAATAAATAATCATAACCTCCAATTTTACCAATATCAATCATACCTTTACCTATCCATAGCCCAAAAGCTAACAAGAAAAAATGTATACCCATCGAGTTTAAAAAACTAAGTTTAGATTCACGGTAATCTTCATCTCTAAAATAAGACATCGGTATAAATAGATTCCATAAATGAGAAAACCAAGTGATTGGTAGTGCAATTATAGTAAGCATAGTTCTCCAAATTATTTGACATGACGTTTTTGGAAACGAATATACATAATTTTTACAATATGAGGACCAGTCTAACCACGCAATAATTGTTTTAATTTTTTTCAATGCTTTCATACTTATTTATTATTATTTATTTATTTATTATATACAACGTATATAACGTCTATTACCCTTTTCCCATTCTTTTTTAGTTATTGGGATTAACTCAATACGATGAAGCCAATTATGACCTTGATTCCAATGCCATGATAATAATTTACCATCTATTATTTTATATTTAACACTCCAATTACCAGCATTACGGTAATACTCATCACCATCTAGTTTCATTTCAGTTTCTAATAATTTAACATATTTTGATAATCTCATAGCATTTATTTAAAACAAAGGTAAGAAACCTTTATTGATATTCCTAATTTATTTTCGTTTATTTAGAATTTCTTTTAATTGTCTTTCAGCTAGAATTATAACACTTTCAATTTTCCTACATTCTTCATCTGTTAATGTATCCTCATCAGCTAACATAGATTTTATACCACGTGCTGAAAGTTTAGAATATATATTCTTCATATCATTCAATTTAAGCATCGCTTTTTGAACTGGGGTAGCAGAACCCTTCTGGCGTTTTATATCTGCTGTAATCTTCTCTTTACCGTACCATTTTGGAAGTTCTTTACCAGTCTTTTCCTTCTTTACTCTAGGTTTTTTAACTTCTACTATATCAACGACCTCAACTTCTTCTTCAACATCTTCTATTGATTCAATTTCAATGGTGTTTTCATTAATTGTAATACCATCTTCATTAGCTAGTCTTAAATATTTATCGATATATTCTCTTTTGGTTAATATAATTTTATCAAATATACTAGTGATTAAAGTTTTTGTCTTTTCATTTAGTTTATCTTCTTTAGCTAACCTATATAATATATTAAAAGGCATTTTTATTTCATCCTTGAAAATTTCTGTTAACATTTCATCACTCTCAATAACACCAATTGTTATTATAATGTTAAAGTCTAATTCTCTTAATTTTAATATTTCAGTTTTCATAATACATATATTTTGGTTGATACAAAGGTATGTATTTTATTTCGATAAAACTAATTTATTCCAGGTTTTTATTTTACTTGGAATTACAATAAAAAATACATACCTTTGTAAAACAAAAAAACACAACCTAAAATAGATTGTGTTAATTAATATTAATGTATTGTATTTAATTAGTTAAATGCTCCAGCATTTTTAACAACTTTACTCATAGCTGATGCTTCTGGTCCAGTTAAGTGACGGTTATTACGTTTATTCACTTTTTGTGTATATTTAGACCTATCAGCTGCATTGTCAGCATCACCAACACCAGCGGCATCCATAACTTGAGATATTTTAAGTTGTTTACCTGGTCCTACAGATTGTTGTATCTCAATAGTTTGAGTGTTAATTAATTCTTTTTCATCAGAAGATAAATTATCATAATCTTTATTAGATTCTTCATCATTACCTTCTTTACTCTTTTTAGGTTTAGCATTAGCTTTTTCCTTTAAACGTTTTAAAAGGTTTTCTCTTAATAAATTTTTTATATCTTTTTTATCCATCTTAGTTTCTTTTATTATAAATATCTAATTAATTCAAAAACTACCGACTATATGTATACTTTTGTGTACATGACAATAACTAATAATACAATTCAGATAATCTACTATTTTTTAGTTTAAGTAATGATTTTTCTTTTACTTGTCTAACCATTTCTCTAGTTAAACCAACCTCATCACCAATATCTTTAAGATTCATAGGGTAATTACCATCTAAACCAAAATATGCAATCATAATTCTTTTATCTCTTGGTTTTAATGACGATAATATTGATTCTATTTCATCCTTAATATCTAAATCGTTGACTAAAAAATCTGGTTCATTAACATTAACATCTGATATTAATTCATATAATGATGAACCATCATTATCGTGTCCTACTTGTTTATCCAGTGAATCCATCTTATAATTAGATAGAATATCTAAAAATCTAAAATCTTCATCATCTAATTCAATTGCTGCATCTGAAGCCTTAACCTCATGACCCTTAGCTTGTTCCATCTCAGATAATCTCTTACCCAATTTAGATAAGTCACTAACTTTATTTGATGGTAATCTAACTGCTTTACCATATTTTGTTATGTGTTCAAGAATAACTTTTCTCACCCAATAAACACCATAAGATATAAACTTATTACCAGTCTCTGGTTTAAACCTTTCAACAGCCATTGTCATACCAATAGCACCTTCATTTATCAAGTCACTTAAAGGTATATCTTTAGTTACATACTTCTTAGCTACTGATACTACAAAACGTAAATTTCTAGTTACTAACTCTTGTTTAGCCTCTTCATCTCCAGAAGCAGCTTTAATTGCACATTCCATCTCTGACTCTGGAGTAAATGTTTCTATTTCTGAAATCTCCTTTAGGAATTGTTTGATGGAAAAATCGTTTCGGTTAGTGATACTATTTGTAATGTTTATTAATTTCATATATTTCTTTCCCTTTTTATATTTTAATAATTATACGTTTCTTTCAATGTCTCTTTTAATATCCTTTTCTTTGATACTATGTCTCTTGTCGTGTAAGTTTTTACCCCTAGATAAACTTATCTCTATTTTAACAAAACCAGTTGTTGTTAATATAACAGATAGTGGTATGATTGTCAACCCTTTCTGAGACATTTCTTCATCTAATTTCAAAATTTCTTTTTTATTTAAAAGCAATTTTCTATCCACAACCTCAACATGGTTATTGTGTTTACCACCCTCTTTATGTTGAGAAATATGCATTCCTTTTATAAAAATTTCTCCATTATTTATATAACAATAAGCTTCATTAATAGAACATTTACCACCACGTATGCTTTTAACCTCACTACCTTGTAGTTTTATTCCAGCTACATATTTATCTAGTATCTCATACTCGAAATATGCTTTTCTATTCTTGTATATTAACTTACTCATATTTTTTTATTAATTTTTCTACTAAAATTATTAATTTTTCTACTAAAATTACCGATTTACGATATAACCAAAAAATTAAAGAAAATGGAATAAATATGAACCATCCAGTAGACCATGCTAAATATGCCGAACCATTACTATCCCAATCATCATAATATTCTCCATGTGGTTCATCATAATTATCAAGACCCATTTTACTACCAAATAGTATTAAAATAATTAATGTTAACATAAAACCAATGATATAACCAATTATCGAATAAATTTCCATATATATTTATTTTTTTAACACGAACACCATTTATGTGAACGTGCTACAATTACATTACTCGTTGAAATATCGCAACCACCCAACAACATTAGAGAAATTTCTTTTAATGCAGTTTTAGTCAAATGTTTCTTAATAACGGTATACATACTACCATCACACTCACTGCATGTTACAATAAAACATTTGACCAACCTTAAATCTTCTTTATCTGACATATATTTTTATTTTTAACAAAAGTAAGTAAAAGATAATTAAAATACAAGTATAAGTTGATTTATTTTATAAATTCAGCTCTTGGAAGACCATCCTCAATAACTAAGTACTGACCAGTAGTTCCTAAGCAATCAATAAAAATTATATTTGGTATTTTATCATCTATGGTTAACTCCTTCACAGTTGTATGACCTACAACATATGTTAAACCTTCTATAGCATCAGCAATTAATGATGGAGGTCTAACCCATATTGGTGATTGACAAATATCATTACCAGTTTGACTAAAATTATCACCCATAGCAAAACCAAAATTTCTACGTCTAGTATTAAATAACTCGTTAACGTCAAGTTCTAAGGTCTCAACATTTATTGGGTATCGATTCATCCATGTGTTTGTAATTCCAGCATGTGAAAATACAAAATTATTATTAACATAACACATCTGCATTAAACCTTCTTTGATAGCACCTTCAAGTACTTCATTTATAGCTATTGAACCAGCAAACTGAAAACCAGAATAATTTTCTTTTATATCACTAAGGTAATGAAAATCATGATTACCAATTAGTAATACTACTTTATCAATATTTTTCCTTTTAAAATTTAATATCTGTAAAAAATTATCTATTTGGTCTAAAGTTGTATGACCATCACGACTATCAAAATAGTCACCAATAAACACAATCTTATCACATTCTATCTCCTTTGATACTATTGATTTCCAATTATACCTACCATGTGTATCACCTAGACCTATTATTTTCATTATATCTAATTATTAAAAATTGTCGGAGTCGTGAGTTTCGAACTCACAGTACACTGACTCAGCCAGTTCCCAGTTAACCTTACTGTATCACCCCGTAGTATTGTTGTAAATTATTAAAACCAACAAGTTATCATAGATACACCTGGTATTAAACCAATACCATGTATAATTTCTTCTTTCCAAATTGGGCCACTAAAATCACATTCAACAAACTTTATAATATTAACAATCCATGCAGCTAATGCATATAGTCGTATTAATATTCCAATAAAACTAATTTTTTTCATTTTTACTTTTTTTTTTAATTAGAACTTTATGAAGGACTCGAACCTACTTCTGTTTATACCGTGGTTACCCTTCCACCAATAAAGTAACTATCTAAGTTTGGTCGGCAAACCTCTCCTCGATAGACTGATTATGTAAAAATTAGTTTTGCCGACTATTCATTTACACTCCCATATTTTGTAAATGTGGTTGGACTCGAACCAACGACTTAGCATGAATTACACACCCACTCTAACCAACTGAGCTACACACTTAAAAATGTTAGTCTATTTAATGGCTTCCTAACAGTCAACTATCTGTAATACCAATAGTATAGCATATGCCTTTCTGGTCAACATAAACACCCACATTTATTTTCATCCTAGTGACGGATTCGAAGTTGGGAGAGGATTCGAACCTCTTCAAACCGCTAAGTTAACCCCAAGCCTACCTCTTGAATCGAACAAGACTTCCACCATGGCCCAACTATTTTACCCACATAAGACTTTGTGAGTAGATTTTAACGGTTCCTTTTCTTTCAAGTCACACACAACTGTCTTACCAGATAAACCAAAGTCAATAACTACTGGGAGGGGTGTTATCTTCGCCCTTTATACCCAAGACACCGTTTGTAAAATCTATCGATGCGTCAACTATACCATTTATGAATAACGGTACCAAAATTTCTAGCTATCTTTCAACTATAGTAGCGAAGAGGGGAATCGAACCAAAGATAGTTTTAGGACCCATTGTCTATCTACCCTATTTGGTGCTCATGACTGCTGCCGTATCTCCAAGAACCTCGCCATTTATATTACAAAGGTACAAAACTTAATTCGATAAAACAAGTTAAATATATCTTTTATTCTTTTTTTTATGTTTTATTATTTTTTTAGGTCTACTTTTACTTCTATGTTTAAGCATACCCTTTTTCATTCTACTATCTTCCTTATTTACTATCTTACTTCTATTTTGTCTATTGGCATTGTGACTTGTTCCTTGATTATAATTTGGACCTTTCATACCACAACTATTAACAATAATAATAAGTAACACATAAAAAATGTACTTTAATTTGGTTAACATTGTTGTTCTTTTATTTTTTAGTTATTGGTTTTAGATGTTCAAATCCTAACTCATTATTCAAATCAATATTATAACCTTTCATTTTACGAAACATCATTTCTGATAATGTCTCATTATCTAAGACTAATTGACCTTTATCATATAGTTTAATTGAATCTAATATTGATAACATACATGATGCTATGTTATGTATCGAATTTTCTTCTCTTCTATGAAATGGTGTTAAATCACACCATTTAATGTCACTTCTATTTGGCATATTATTTCTTATTAAAGTGTTTATCAACCCAAACCATAACAAATCCTAATAATATAGAGAAAGCAATAGAACAAAAAATCCAAACTGGGTTGTTATATATTGCAGCCATTATAGATGGAACAATTATTGTTGTTAACCAACAAATAAGAAATACTATACTATACGTATTACTTTTACCAACCTTATCTATTCTCTCATTCCATATTAACCTTGATATAGCATCTTGCATATCCATACCATATGTAGGTACAACATGTCTCCTACCATCTTTTTCCTCTATGGTCACATCATAACGGAAATAACCCTCATTAGTTTTAGATTCCCTTATCAATACACAATCTACTGCTTTTCTTTTCATAACTTTTCTTTTAATTATAAGTATAATTATTTTAGTATATATCCTAAATCTAGTGTATTATTATTACCATATTCTAAAGTTATTGGTCTATTTTGTAATTCATATCTAAGATTTAAAAGACTAGCATTAAGAAATAACTTCCCATCTGTCTCATATCTCCCATAACTCTCATGAATATGACCACTTGAGAATATCTTCAATTCTTTAAGATTATTAACCTTATTTAATAATTGAGGACAACCAGTAGATTCACCACGACTTGTCATATCTAATATCCCATTTACTGGGCCATGTACTAATAATATATTTGTATCATCTGGAATCAAATCCCAATGTTTACCAATCTCGTCCTCATCTCTATTAAACGCCCAATTATGGAAAGTTGGTTGTACTGGGGAACCCCATATTTTAATACCTTCAATATCAACCCCACTATCATTTAAATATGTGATATTAGGATAATCACTCAATATAAAATCAATCATATGGGTACTAGAATCTTCAAAAAGAAAATCATGATTCCCAGCAATGAATATCTTATGTGTATAAGGTAGGGTAGTGTACCAGTTTAGAAATGCTCTAACCTCCGATTCACCACCTCTAGATGTGATGTCACCACAACACATAATAATATCACCACCTTTGAAATGTTCTTGTGACACCATCATATGTTTATTATGTGTATCAGAAAAAAATGTTAAATTCATATTTTAAAGTTTTACAAATGTACGTAATTAATATTAATTAACCAAATTTAATTACACCCATTTATCATTTCTATACCCTAAATATCTTGATGAAGCATCTATAACCTCTTCTTCATACCACTCATCATATCTATCTAAAATAAAGTCATGTTGATTTTCTTCTTCTTCTAAGAAATTATTAATTATTTTATCTCGACTTACTTTACCATGACCAACCCAAGTTACTACCCAAGTTCTAGGTCCCATAGTTATTACAAATTGAGAAAATAATTCTTTAATTCTACCATCCAAAACATTATTACAATACCATCTATTTAGTTTATCTTTAACATAAGTCTCAATTTTAGAATCTTCATTTTTATTTAACTCTAAATATTCAGATATTAAATCTGAACTTTTTTTAATAGTTACAATGTTATATTTACTAACTAAAGAATCTAAAAATGGGTCACATATTTTATCTTTATAATATTTAATACCTACTTTTCTAATTAACCCGTTACTAATATTTGATTCAAACTTTTCGTTACTTATAATTCTAAGAAAATAAACACTACCCTTTGTAGCATCTATGTTCCTAATAAATTCATTTAATTCCTTTAATAATTCTTTATGTTTTTCATTTACCCAATCAGATACTATGTTAATCGATGTTGAAGAACCTATATCATACTCACCAATAATTAATTTTACCTCATTAATAAATTGTTTAATCGAAAATCTTAAAGTACCATTGTCACTCTCTCTAGTAATAAAGATATCTGTCTCATCTATATATGGTTTATAACCATCTTCTAGGAATTCTATAATATACTCTTTTGTCATTAGTTTTATTTAAATATAGTTATTTTTAATAAAAACTAAAGTCTAATTATACTCAGATTTATATTCTTTTTTTCGATATCAACAGAACTAACAATAACACGAATAGTATCACCAACACGAACCTTATCGCCAGTATTAAAACCCTTGATACAGTAGTTGGCAACATCAGCACTATAAGTATCACCCTCAATGTCAGATAATTTTACAAGACCTTCACAACCATTCTCTGGAATAGAAACAAATACACCATAATCAGTTATTGATGAAACAATACCTTTAAATACTTTACCAACAAAATCACTCATATAAACGCATTGCATATATTTTATTGATTCCCTTTCAGCTTTCTTTGCTTTCTTTTCTCTTTCAGATAAGTGAGCACATTTAGCTTCTAATTTCTCTAATTTAGGTGTTGATTTTTTATCTTTATCTAAATATAACCCTAATAATCTATGTGTTATAACATCTGGATAACGTCTAATAGGACTAGTGAAATGTGAATAATTTTTAAAACCTAAACCATAGTGACCAATATTCTTTGTAGTATAGTTAGCTTTTTGCATAGTCCTAACCGCTAAATTATCAATCAAATCCTCTTCAGCTGTACCTCTAACCGATTTAAGTAACTTATTCAATGATTTAGTTGTTTCTTCTGGTGAATTAATATTGATATCATAACCAAACTGATGAATAAACGTTTTTAATTGTTCTAGTTTTTCTTCATTTGGTTTATCGTGACATCGATTAATATTAGGTAACTCTCTACTATTAATATATTGTGCAACATGTTTATTAGCCAATAACATATATTCCTCAATAAGTTTATTAGCATCTTTTGTTACTTTGAAAATTATATCAATAGGTTTATTATTTTCATCTAACTTAAATTTAATCTCATGTTTATCAAAAGAAATACTTCCTTTACTCAAACGAACCTTACGCATCTTTTTAGCTAGTTTATCCAAAGTAATTACAGAAGTAGCCAATTCAGCAGCTCCTCTAAAATCCATATCTAAACCACCCTCATCAACTAATATTCTACCAATTTCAGCACTTGATTTACCAGAATTTTCAATAATTTCTTGTGCTTCCTCATATGAAAATCTGTGATTAGAATTTATTACCGTTCTACCAAACCATTCTTCAATTACATGTCCATTACTATCTAATTTAAAAATAGCTGAGAAACATAATTTATCTTCATGAGGTCTAAGACTACATAAACCATTAGAAAGTCTCTCTGGTATCATTGGAACGCATCTATCGACAAGATAAACGCTAGTACCTCTACCAAATGCTTCCCTATCTAATTCAGTTTCTGGTCTCATATAGTGAGACACATCAGCAATATGAATACCAACAACTAATTTTCCATTATCCCATTCAACGGATAATGCATCATCAAAATCTTTAGCATCAGCTGGGTCAATAGTAAATGTTAATTTATCACGCATATCTCTACGCTTATCTATCTCATCTTGAGGTATTTCAATACTTATAGCTTCAGATTCAGATATAACATCTTCTGGAAAATCATATGGTAAACCATATTCCTCTAATATACTATGTATTTCTGTCTCATGTTCACCAGCGTTACCTATAACTCTAACAACTGAACCGTTAGGTGTTTTAGATTTTTCTTTCCACTCTTGTAATTTAACAATTACTTTTTGACCATGCTCCGCTCCTTTTAATTTATTCAAAGGAATATAGAAGTCTGTTCTTACTCTATTACTATCTGGAATGAAAAAAGCAAATTTTTCACTTATTTCAATTATACCAACAAATTCAGTTCTAAACCTTTCTGTTATCTCAATAACCTCACCTTCTATAGAACGTCCTTGTCCTTTACCTTTAATTACTTTAACTTTTACATTATCTAAATGTAATGACTTGTTTGTGTTGGTTTTGTGTAGGTAAATATCTTTTGGAAGTTTATCACTTACCATGTACGCAGAACCAGATGCATTCATGCTAATCTTACCTTCTAATATGTCACCAATTTTAATTCTTTCATCTTCTTTCATATGCAAATATACAACTTAAATTTCTGTTTAACAATGTTTTTAAAACTTTACTATTATTATTTTTTATCTATATATAATTATGTTAACAAAAGAACTAAAAGATGTTTTATCTAAAAGATTACAAAAATATAATGTAGAATCTTTATTGGGTTTTATGGAACTATCTAGTTGTCAATATAATTACAGTGATTTGAGAGGACCATTAGCAATGGCAACATTTGATGGTGTTTTTATTGATGTAGATAGAATAGTAAAAGATAAAATGTTATATTTTATTATATTACATGAGACCGCACACTATAAAAGAATGTCTAAAATTGGTAAAACCAATGTTTTATCTAATTTATCATTGGAAAACTTTGAAGAATTCTCAAACCATGTTATATATGAAGAATTACTTGCTGATAGATATGGGTCAATTATGTTTTATCAATTAAACAATGAAATATATCCAGAAAATATGACACAACAACTTAATAATGATAATAAGAGGTTAAAATATGTCAATAAAACAAGAGGTTTTTTCGGTGTAATACAAAATAGTGAGGAAATTTATTATAATTTTACTAAGTTATTCATTAAAAATAAAAATAAATAATTTCATATATTCTTACTATACGATAAATCGAAAGTATCATTTTTATATAATCTAGTTTTTACACTAGTAACCAATTTTAATTTAACTGGTATTATAATATCATTAGCAATGTATAATATTTTATCATCATGACCATATTTATTATTCATCATATAGGTTGTAGAATTGCAACCATCTTCTTCATATGAGGCTTGACCATGTACCCACTTATTTTGTAATAATAAATCATCTTTCTCATCAATATCTATCTCATATAAATCATATATATCAGAACTACCATATAGTTTAGTACCTATGGTTTCAAAATCAAACCAGTTATCACTATCTTCCCAATGACTTATTTTACCTTCTTGATATAAACTTTTATTTAATATTTCATTTTCATCACAAATTTTATTTCTAGGATGAATAAATAATTTACAATATATCATATCCCTAACATATTTATCAGTTGATTGGCCACAATCTGAATCCCAAGTGTAAACACACTTATCACCAATTAACCCATTACTATGAAAGACATCTTTGTGTGTTTCTAGGGATATCTTAGATGGTAATAAACCATGCTCTAAGATACTATCCCTATTAACAATACTTGATAAATGTAATAATTTCATTTGACCCAACTATGATTAACACTGATAACGTGATTCATTATAAATTCATTTAATCTACCATCTTTAACTTGAGAATCACCAAATTCTTTAAACTTAGGTATATGGGAATTCCTATCGTCCCAAAATTCTATAATTTTAACATTAGGAAAGTCTTCTAACAATTTACCCATTTGTTCAATTTTGTTATCACAAGTATCACCACCATAATTAAATAAATGTAAATCAAGTTTTAACTTGTTAGCATTAAGAATTTTCATAACAGCAGCCATTATGTTATCTTTCTTTCTACGTCCAGTAAGAAGTACTGTGAGTGTCGAACCATTAGAATTACCTTCATTTAATTTAGCAACTATATTCATTGCTGGTTTTTGTTCAAACACATTCATATCTAAAGATTCAACTCTACCCCACCAACCAACATGTGGCCAATCATTACCAGTCTTTTCTTTCCAAATTTCTTTTCCAGATTCTGGAAGTTGAGTATCCACAAGAGTACCATCGAAATCAAATATTTCTATTTTTGTAATCTTAGAATTTTCTATTTTTTTCATAATTTATTTTCTTATATAAAATAACTATCTATCTTTATATTTTTGTAATCTATCATTAGTTATATCTAAACATTCTTCTTCGTTGAATTTTTTCCCATTTTCAACAGCTAAGTTATAAAACTCAACCATTAACTCCTCATCAATCTCATAACTAACATTATCACATCTAATAGTGTGTTTAATTTTAAAATATGAAACTTTATGTATACCATCTATTTTCTTTTTCCATCTAAGTCCGAAGATGTTAAATTTACTATGACGAAATCCAGTTATTGGTATATTTGTGGTATCAGTATCCTTTTCAGTTCGTATAATAATTCTTGGTTCGTTTTTAAATATTATCTCAACTTCAAACATGTGTAACAGAACATCCTCTTTTTTTAAAACTTCTTCTTTATTAAATTCGACATCTTTTTCAAAACCATCATATTCAAGAACGAGAGTAACTTCTTTGTTATCTTTATTTTTAAAGACTATACTACTAGAAATAGATTCATGAATAAAACGATTTCCGTAATCTACACCAACGTATATTTTATTATATAAAGTTTCTGGTTCTTTAGATTTCAAAAGTTCCCTATTAATATAATTAGTTTTATCATTCAAACTAAACTTTATTAATTCAATTAATTTATCTTTCATAATTTATTTTGTTATATAAAATACTACCCATGTTTATATGTTTGTAATCTATCATTAATTACATCTAAACATGCTTCTTCTTTAAATATTTTTTCATTTTCAACAGCTAAGTTATAAAACTCAACCATTAACTCCTCATCAATCTCATATTCAAAACTATCACAACTAATAATGTATTTAAGTTTAGCATATGAAACTTTATATACACCAACGATTGGTTTTTTACTTAATTTAAAGTTAAATAATTTATTATAACGAAACCCATTTATTAGAGTATTTGTCGTTTCATTACTCTTTGGTGTGACCTTTTCAGTTCGTATAATAATACTTGGTTCGGTTTCAAATGATATCACAACTTTAAATGTATCTAACCACTTATTAGTATCTGGTTTTTGATTAAATACGACTTCTGTTTCAAGACCATAATAAAATTCGACATCTGTTTCAAGACCAAGAGTAACTTCTTTGTTATCTTTATTTTTATAGACTATACGACTATCAACATATTCACGAATATAACTTTTGTGATAAAATATAGGAAAGTAATTTAGGTTAGTTTTATATTTAGTTTTATCATTCAAACTAAACTTTATTAATTCAATTA
>Ga0136588_1000404_pt1 | contig 16130 bp, 14 predicted proteins | sample AntRauMFilla1564_FD_104782 | JGI IMG/M metagenome (GOLD analysis project Ga0136588, IMG submission 104782) | Saline lake microbial communities from Rauer Islands, Antarctica - Metagenome Filla 1 #564 | ecosystem: Environmental > Aquatic > Non-marine Saline and Alkaline > Saline | place... | reverse complement strand
GTTTAAAGTCGTTTCGTTCGATTTTCAAAATCGATTGTTTTGACCTTAACTCATGTTTTTTTAAATATGAAATTTTTGATTTTAAAATAGGTATATAAATTTGGACCTATTTCAAAAGTTGAAGTCAGCTTTTTGACCATATGTCGTTTAAAGTCGTTTCGTTCGATTCTATTTCCCAAAAATTATAAAGTTCAAAATATTTATATAATAAGATACAATTTGCTATTATAAACCTTAGTATTAAAAGTCATACCCTACCCTACTACCTACCCTACTACCTACCCTACTCCAAAGTAAGTATAATATAGCTCTATATATATAGATAACTTATACTGTAACGATATACCAAAAAAATACCCTACCCTACCCTACCCTACCCTACCCTAGTACACTTCATATATTTTTGGGAATCAACATTATTCCGAGATTTCCCTCAAATAGGATATCTCTAATAAAAAAATATGAATTTGCTCTTCTGGCACTATCAGGGTTTATTATTCTATCATTTCATCATATTTGTAAAGTTTAACATATACTTTACGTTTTTCCCCTTTCTTATAGGCTTTTCGAATTTCTTTTGAGAAAATTTTATTTTTAAAAGATGTTGTAAATAAAACTCTAGTGATATCTCCAAATTGTTCTATATATTTATCATATAATACTTGTTTATCTATAAGTCCACCTTCTTTATACCAAGATGGTTTATTAGTTTGTAAATAATCGACAAAATTTCCAATTTTATCATTTGAATTTATATTGAGATTTTCAACATATTCTATATTATTTATCGTTTCTACATTATTATATAAATTTATAATATATGTATTCCCATTCTTTACCAATTTGGAACATTTTGAAGTGTGTCTAACCATTCTATCTACCATCTCTATGAATTTAGTATCCTCATTAAGTAATTGTTTTTCCGATGGCATTGACACTACATCAGCATTTTCAAATTCTATACAATCAGGCATATATCCCAATTTTCGAGTCATATTAGAATTTTTCTCCATTTTAAGAATGTATTTGAGCAAATCTTGAATTATTTCATTTCGTTCCGATGAATTGTTAACATAATAATTATTAATTACTATTTCTATCATATTAGTACTTTCGTTTTTGAAACATACTATATCATCGTTTTTAAAGTCATCCACACCTTTATCAATCATAAATTGTAATATATACTTCTTAATATGATCTATTTGGTCAACAAGGGTTATATCTCCCATAATAATGATTTTTTGCTCAGAATTATTAGGGACAACTTCAAATGATTGATTAAAATGTTTAAATACAGTTCTAAGATGGCCATCTAGTAAACTCATCAATTCTTCTTTCTTATAAACCTTGAATAGTTGCGCAGATTTAAAATAAACAATGGTTGATCCTTCATCAATAGCTTGGGCCATATCAAAAGCATCTTTCTTCTCCAGACTATCTTTAAAAATCCCAGTTAATTTTGCAACCATTTCTTTGTCAATAGATTCGTAATTATCAAACGCTTTAACCATAGCATTAAAAGTATCTTTGACATATATATCATCAATATCATCCATATCACTTTCTAACATTTTTGTCATAAGTTTACGCATCATTTGAATTCTAGCATCTTTGGTGATATTATCAATGTTTATTTCGTTATTAATTTCTCCAAAATGATTGTCTAAATCCATAATTTGCGTAGTTCTGTACTATATAAAAAGTAGTGTATATTTAATATATAATAAAAATTGAATATATTAAGTTTAAAATAACATGATGTGGATTTGGGTAGCTACATTTGCTAGTATTATATCATCTGCTTTCAGAGCGTTAAATTGGGGTTATCAATGTGAATCATATATAATATCGATATGTGCTCAAATAGTGTTTCTATACGATAGTTGTACTAGATATAATGAACAACAAATAGCATTGAACGTATTCTATATAGCGACATCGTTTATAGGATTATATAGATGGAAACACAATAAACATGAATAATTTTTTTGTTATAAATTACTATTTGTGAAAAATAAAAAGTATATTATATAGTCATGAGTCGTCCACTTTTACAACAAAATCACAATAGTGGTACAGCGTCTGTAGATAAACTTAATGTTAACTCAAGAATAATGGTAGGGGGTCCTATTGTCCCTCAAACTGGTAAAGGTAATGTTGTAAGAGTAGATTCTCAATTATGGGTAGGTGGTGATATGGCTGCAGTAGCAAAAACCAGCGATTATAATAAACATACTACTTGGTCATATACACCTATAGCACCTTTGACTTGGGCACCAGTACCTACCACGGTATCGCATGCATTGGATTTATTACAAGCGGCTAGTAGTGGGGTAGGTATGTTGCCGTTAACTAATGGTAACATTTATGTAGGAGATCCTACAAATATGGCGGCAGACGTATCTTTAACTGGTGATGCATTAATTACCAATACGGGTATTATAAATGTTAAGCAAATTTCAGGAAATGCTCTAGGTGGTACAGGTATGAATATTACATCTACTAGTGGTAGTAATGGTAGTGCATATTTTGGGTTCACGGGTTCTGCACCTTCTGGTGTTAGAAGTGTTGGTATTGGCTATCAAGCGAATAATATATCAACCGGTACCGATAATGTAGTATTAGGGTCCGAGGCTGGTAAATTCAATATAATTGCGAATAAATCAACAATTATAGGTGCAAGAGCAGGAAACATAGCCTCAACAGGTGAAGAAAATACGTTTATTGGATATAACTCAGGAACTGCAACAGATACATTTGGCACTGGACTATTTAATTCAATTAGTTCTAGAGTAGTATGTATAGGATCCCAAGCAGCTCTAGTGGGTGGTACATCAGTAAGTGATGGGTCCATAGTGGTGGGTTGGAGAGCTCGTACAAGTGGTTTGGAAAATACATTAATAGGATATGATGGAATTTCTACAGGTGATAATTCTGTTGGTATTGGTTCTGATGTAAATTGTGCTGCTATTTCTGTATGTATCGGATCTAATTCTGCGGCTGGTGCAGAGTCAGTAGTGATAGGTTATGACGCTGGATCTCTGAATACTGGACTAGGTAGTATACTTATAGGCAGCAACACCAGTTCTAATTCTCCAACAACAGTCGATTCAATTATAATTGGAAGAAATTCATCTGCGGGAACTGGTGAAAATACTATTCATATTGGTGCGAATTCAGGCATAGATAGTAATTCGGATTCTGGACCGTATAATGTCAGTATTGGTGGGTCTTCATTGAACGCAAGTGGAGGCTGTGCGCAAAATGCATTAGTGGGTGGATTGACAGGATTATTATTATATTCAGGATCGAATAATGCAGTTCTAGGGTATAATGCATTTTCATCAGCTACAGGTAATGACCAAAATGTGGCAATTGGATCTGAATCTTTAGTAAATGCAGTTAGCACAACATATAGTGTTGGAACAATTACTATAGATATGTCCGGTGTAGTTGTTGGTTTCGGAACAACCTTTACCCCATCAATGGTAGGTGGATATATTGTAGCAAACCAATTTACATACAAAATTGTATCATTTATAGATATCACAACATTAACGAGTACGAGATTTCATACGTTTGATGTAGCAGTAGCTACTACTTATGTTATACATTATAATGGCTGGCATAATACGGTAGTAGGATATGGATCAGGTAATACACTTACCGATGGAAATGATAATACAATAATAGGTTATCAAGCAGATGTGGATAATGCTACTCGTTCAGGTGCAGTTGCTCTAGGTCAAGGAATTATTGCAAATGTTGACAATGGATTCTTTGTTAAGCATCGTAATTCAGTTACTCCTACTTCAGCATTAGTAAGTGTTTATGATTCATCTTCGAATGAGTTAGTAGGATTACCTGACGCTGGTGTGTCTGGTCAAGTATTAACATCGAATGCCTCTGGAACATTATCATGGACTACTCCAGTAGGGATTGATTTAACAGTAAAACAAGCTGCTATGTATGGTACATTGTTGGATGTTTCTTCAATATATGCTGCTACAGGAGGTACATCATCTACAGGACAATTTGCAGGCGTAGATTTTACGAATTCTACTATATTTGATTTGAATAATTCTGTTTTAACTGGAGATGTAAATGGTACAATATTAACAGTTACATCGATTTCTTCAGGATCTATAATGGTTAACCAAACAATATCAGGACCTGGTATAACATCCGGTACTAAGATTGTGGCATTTGTATCTGGTACTAGAGGAGGTGCCGGAATTTATACAGTAGATTTATCATCTCCAGCAACTGGATCAATTACCATTAATTCTGTGCATGTAGTTATAGTTGGTGATAGGATTTTGATAAAAGATCAAACAGATTCTAAACAGAATGGTGTGTATATTGTATTAACTTCCGGTGCAAGTGGTACTATGGAGCGTTCATCTGATATGGATGGTACACCTGCTTCTGAAGTTATGTCTGGTATTTTTATATTTGTTACACTAGGGTATCAATTAGCGAATAGTGGATGGGTGTTAGAAGGTAGTGGAACATTAACATTAAATACTGATAATTTATTTTGGGCACAATTTAATGGAACAGGTGATATAACCCAAGGAACTGGAATATCTATAACTGGAAATCAAATAGCGACTAATAATTCTTTAAATGGGGGTATTTCTGCCAATACAACAAGTAACTTTTTAGATTTTGACACAGGTAACAACTCTTCTATTTTAGGAAATTTACCGGTTAGTAATGGTGGTACAGGTTCTGCATTGTCACTAGTTGTTGGTGATATATTATATGCAAATACTACAACCAGTTTGACAAAGTTAGGTGTAGGTATAGATAATCAAGTTTTAACAGTAGCCGGTGGACTTCCTACATGGGCAACACCTGCCACTACTACAGTAGCTCTAGATTTTCCAAATAATTACTATGCACAATTAGCGGGTGTCCCTATCGGTGGAATGTATAGATCTAATTTTAACTCATCGATAACTCCTATATCTATGACTGCTAGTTTCACGGGGGTTAATACACTAGATGTTACTGTTATAACTGGAACGCCTATCATAGTTGGAGCCCTAGTAACAGGAACCGCAGGATTAGTTGATGGTACATATATTAGTGGGTTTTTGACAGGTAGTGGGGGTATTGGTACATATACAACAAGCAATACAAATATAGTTGGAACGATTACTAGTGCTGGAGTACTTTCCTCGACAAATCCAGATATTATCTATATAAGATCTGTATAATTGTTAAATAGAAAAAAATTATTCTTTTTTCATATAATATAAGCCATGAGTTATTTTATAGGTGGTGGTGATTTTGCTGGAAGTTTTCCAAACTCAGCAACCGTTGCTAAACTACAAGGAGTTGCATTACAAGTTGGTACACCTAATAATGGGGAGGCATTAATATTTAATTCAGGAATATGGGCACCTGGTACTATATCAAGTAGTACACCAGCTTTAACCGATACACATATTTTTGTAGGAAATAGTTCAAACATAGCAACTGATGTTTTATTATCAGGAGACGCCAGTGTTTCAAACACGGGTGTTTTAAATGTAAAACAAATATCTGGAACTGGTGTTGGTGGTACAGGTATGAATATTTCATCGACAGCTGGTGTTAATGGTAGTGCTTATTTTGGATACACTAGTACTTTACCAATAGGTTTAAGGAATGTAGCAGTAGGTTATAGTTCATTAAATGTAGTAACAGGAGGTGATACTGTATCAGTAGGTCATAATGCAGGACTTATGGTTACTTCTGGTACAGGTAACACAATATTAGGAAGTGATTCTGCTGCAACTTTAACAACTGGTGATGATAATGTGGTGATTGGAAAATCTGCCGGTGTTTTAAATCCCGGAACTACTTCTAGTATATCTATTGGAAATAATTCGGTTGCCGAAACCGGTTCAATGGTTATAGGGGGGCTTTCAAATGCTTTTACACAGTTTGCAACAACTAATAATACACAGAGTGGTGCTGCTATGATTTGGGTATCAGAAATTGGTTTATTCGTAGCGTCGGCACATAATTCATTTGGAAATGCTTCATCAGCGATTCAAACCAGTCCTGATGGTATATCATGGACTACTCGAACAACACCATTAATGTCTATTAGTACATTATCATGGAGTCCGACGTTATCATTATTAATTGCTGGATCTCAATCCGCCGGAGAATATTGGACATCATCAAATGGTATAAATTGGTCAGCAGGCACATTGATTGTAGGTGTAAGTCAAATTACTGTATTGACATGGGATTCATCATTAGGATTATTTGCCGGTTGGGGGGGATCAACCACAGCTGGTAATTTTGTACCATTTACTAGTCCTGATGGAAGTAATTGGACGCTTGGTCCATTATATGCTTTTAACAATAATGGAGGAGTGAGAAGTATAATATCTGATGGAACAAGATTCTTCTCGGCTGCCACTATAACAAATATTGGTGGAGTTATAATAAACGATGGAGTTTATTATAGTTTGGACGGTTTAAATTATACCATAATAACATTACCCCCATATAGAACTCTATCAATAGGATATAGTCCAGATTTAAATTTCGGATCTGTTGCTGTATATACAATGATTGGAAGTCAAGGCGCCCGTTTCAGTAACGATGGTCTAAATTGGAATGATGGACGTGTTGAAATAAATACAAATTATTTATGGTTTGAAACACTATATCTTCCTGAATTAAAATGTTTTGTATCTTTAGGTCCACAACTTGTTACAGGTAGTGGTAGTCGTGGAATGGCAGTAAGTTATAACGGAATAGAATGGAATCAAGTAAATATACCTACCAACTCTTTCAGATATAAGGTATTAGCATGGAGTCCAGAACTTCTTCGTTTAGTAGGAATGGAAGTAAATCTAGGAAATACGATTATGTACAGTACGGCTACTTATACTAACTCCATATCTAATTTTGGAACATCAATTTCAGGTGCTAGATGTCTTGGTAATAATGCTATTTCTATGGGTAATGGTTCTATAACAGCTCGTACAAATATTGTTATTGGTAATAATTCAAGTGCATTAACTGGTGAAGGTATTATTATTGGAAATTCATCTGGTAGTAACAGTATAAATACTGTCAGTTTCGGTAATGTTGGTATCGGAAATAGAGTACTAGCAGACACGGATTCAGCTACAATGAATACGGCTGTTGGAATGGACGCTATGGCGCACCTTATCAGTGGTATGAATAATGTATCAGTCGGAAATAAATCTATGATTGGTAATTTAACGGGATCGAATAATGTGGGTATAGGCGTAAGTGCTTTAGCATCTATAAATAGTGGTACCGAAAATGTAGCAGTAGGTACTGAATCACTAATGTCTATAAATAGTAGTCGTAATGTTGCTATAGGCCATCGTTCAGGTTATCTGACTATTACCGGTAATGATAATGTTTCAATTGGACATAGTTCATTGGGAGGGGCATCATCAGGAATTCAAAATGTTGCAGTTGGAAGTAATTCTCTTAACTCCTGTTTGGGAAATAATTGTACAGCATTAGGACACAATTCTTTATCACTATCTACTGTTTCAGAAAATACTGCAGTTGGATCATTTAGCATGCCTATCCATTTGACAGGATTACATAATTCCGCATATGGATTTGAATCTATGTTAATATCTACAACTTCTTCAGATAATACAGCCATAGGTCATTCCACATTAAAAGCTATAATCGATGCCAATAATAATACATCAGTTGGTTATAGAGGTTTAGAATCTTCGAATGGTAATAGTAATACAGCTATAGGTTCTCTAGCCGGATTAAATATAACAACTGGTACAAACAATATATTAATGGGACATAATGCAGGAATAGGTATTATCAACGGTGGATCAAATGTGGTAATAGGTACAAATTCGAATTGTACACTAGCAAATGCTCAATCAAATACCGTAGTTGGTAATAATTCTACCGCTCAATCTAATAGTAATGTTTTATTTGGTTCAGATAATCGTTCAGGCACTGGAAATCTTTCCACTTATATTGGTACAAATATTGGAAATCCTACATCTAGTGGAATCAGTAATATTGGTATTGGTGGTTCACATTTCGGGAATCTTACGTCAGGGGAGAGTAATATATGTGTTGGAAGTAGTATTAGTCTGACATCCGGTCAGGAAAATATCATAATTGGTAATGCTATTTTCGGACCATCCACAGGTAATTTTAATACTATTATAGGTAGTGGTGCTTCGGGAAGTACTTCTGGAAGTGAAAGTGAGCAAATAGTTATAGGTGCTTATTCTCAAGCAACAGGTAATGGTGCTATAGCCATAGGGGGTGGAAGAGCAACAGTAGCAGATGGCCGAGCATATGCTAGTGCTGACGATTGTATTTCTATAGGTAGATTCGTAGGTCCATTGAGAAGCACTGGTATTAATAATATTTCTATAGGAACTGGATCTATGTCCGGATTCCATAATACAACAACAGTAGTTACGGCTAGTAATAATACAGCTATAGGGTCTGAATCATTAAGATTTGTGACTGCTGGTATAGACAATGTATGTTTAGGTAGAGCAACTGGTAATCTAATAACCTCAGGTAGCGGAAATGTCTGTATTGGTGCTGATTCTGGTAGAAATTTAAATACCGGTAGTAACAATACAGTTGTTGGTGTGGGTTCAGGAATAGAAGTTGGTTTTATAAATCTAACAAATCAATCAAACCATGTCGTATTAGGAAATAATTCAGTTACTAATGCTATTGTTAAAGTGCCGTGGACAACTACTTCTGATGAACGTGATAAGGTTATATTATCTAGAAATACACCTAGTCTAGATTTATTAGAAATTATAATCCCTGTTAAATTTCAATATAATAAATCTAGAAATGACCCCATAGGAACTGGACCAATGCGATACGGATTCAGTGCCCAAAATGTATTAGCCGCTGAAAAAGAAATCGTAGGAGAAAGTATTATTATCGATGAAAGCAATCCCGAAGCTCTTAAATATAATGAAGCTAGTATGATTCCAGTTCTAGTTAATGCTATTAAAGAATTAAATGCTCGATTGAAACATGCTGAGGCTACTATTGCTGAACTTACTAAATAAATTTACTTGGACATTTAAAATATATTTATGTTCTTATATATGTCAAAATGTATATATTGTAATTATCCCGGGATATTATCTTATGAAATAATTCGATATGATAAAACTAATAGCCCCGTGGAAAAATTGTGGACATGTAATGAACATAAGCCAGAAGGGAAATTTCATGAATCATTGGAAGATCTTTTAAGGGCTAAATATAAAAAAACATCATCAAATCCTGATATATTATATCAAAGTATACATACCTATAAAATTTATTATGAGATATATAAAGATCAATATGATAATATCGAGTTGCCACCATCAGTCATATTTGACAATCTATCTCCAGTTTCATCACCTGTACCATCACCAAAGCCTTCTAGGAAATGTATAATGCTATAAATTGATTTTTTTATAGTCATTATTATGGGTTCTCTTATAGACCAGGTATGTGTATTCTGTACAGATGGTTCTCCTCACGAGATTTGTGCATTTTGCATATTATACAGCGAAAAGTGCACTCCAAAATACAAGTATTGTTCTAAATGTGATGAACATATTGAAAAAGGTCAAAAAGTTGAATTACCATTGGTAAAAGGTAAAAAACCAAGAGATGCTTTTATCTGTAGTTTGTGCTATAAAAATATCCTTGATAATATGTATTTAAAAAATTGAAACAGTTTTTTTATATTAATATTTTAAATACGAAAATGGAATATACTAAAATTAGCATTGAGGATTCTACAAATCATATTAATAAGAAAATTTCTATAATAGGATGGGTTAAATCATATCGTAAACAATCTAAGTTGCAATTTATTGATTTAAGACAAGCAGATGTCTACATACAATGTGTAGCATTTAAATTGCCAGATTTTAAGGGAGTTTCCTCTGGAGCATGTGTAAGAATTAGCGGACTTATTACTAAATTACCTGAAGGAAAAACAGCACCATATGGTATTGAACTTTATATCGAAATGTGTGATCTTATTGGATCTGTTACACAAGAAGTTGTACAAATACGTGATGATTCTGGTGTGGATACCAAAAGAGCCAATATTCATTTTACAGTTCGATCTCCTGAGTATATTACTACATTAAAACATGTAAGTCAAATAAGAACTTCAACAATCATGGTTATGAACGAATTAAGTGTTTCTCATGTGGAAGTACCAGCATTAACACCTACTGCTTGTGAAGGTGGTGCGGAATTATTTCAAACTGATTTCTTTGGAAAACCTGCATATTTAACACAAAGTTCTCAATTATATTTGGAACCCTTAGTTCCAGCACTTGGGCCCGTATTTTGTCTTGCAAAGTCATGGAGAGCTGAGCCTAGTAGAACTCGTAGGCATCTTGCAGAATTTGAACATATGGAAATGGAAGGACTGTTTGAAACTTTACACGAATTAACATCATTTATTGAAACTATGATTTCTAAAATTGCCAACATGGCTTACTCGTCTCATGGTATCGCTAAGACGGCAGCACAATGGAAACTTCCGTTCATTAGAATGACATACAAAGAAGCCATTACTTTCTGTGAAGACCATAAGATCTTTAAAGATAATGGGTCAAAATATATACTTGGTGAAGATATTCCTGAATCAGCCGAACGCAAAATTCTGGCAATTATTGATAAGCCTATGTTTATTACTAGATTTCCTTGCAAGCTTAAAGCTTTCTATATGTTACCATGTAAAGATGACCCTGAATATGCTGAAGCATGTGACTTACTACTACCTGGTGTCGGAGAAGTAGTCGGAGGATCACTTAGAATACACGACCACGATCAATTAGTAGCAGCTGCTAAGACATTTGACACAGATCTAAGTGTATTTCCTTGGTATGAGGATATTCGCAAATGTGGTAGTTTTCCACATGGTGGATTCGGATTAGGTATGGAGCGTCTTTTCACTGCTCTTCTAGAATTAGATCATATAGAAAAGGTTGTTGCTTTTCCAATCAGCAGAGCTATGCCTCCGTTTTGAATATTATAAAAATTAATTTTACTTTTTTAAATATACACTATGAATCTTCTTTTTCTGGTACTATTTATATGTTTGGTAATACTAGCCGTTCAATTTAGAAGCTCAAATGTTAAGTTTTGGAGTGATAATATAGAAAATGTCACTAGAAACAATACTCTATGGCGTAAAGTGTTATTTACTGGTGATAATCTACAAGTAGTAGCTATGAATATACCAGCAGGACAAAATCTTAGGTGGGAATCGCATCCATCAAATGAACAGTTTTTCAGAATAGAAACTGGAACTGGTTTACTAGAAGTTAAAGGAGAAACCAGTGTGAATTTATCAGATGGTGTTGCAGCAGTTGTGCCAGCAGGCACTGAACACAATGTAACGAATACTGGAAATTTACCATTACAACTGTATACTATTTATGGGCCACCACATCACCCACCAAAGACAATTGATTCTACTCATGATGATATTGAGAGATAAAAAATTAAAGAGGAGGTTTAGCATTTGCTAGATATTCATCAAGTGCTACTTCAAAATATCTGGGTTTCTTTTTATGCGGTTGAGATACCGTGACAACAACATTTTTAAGAGGATCTTCAATAAATTGAACTGTTGTTAAATTTTTTAACTCTTGTTTTAATCTGGTATTTACTTTTTTTAATTGATTAATAGTATTATCGCGATGAGAAATTACGTATTTGTGGGTTTTATTCTCTTCTAAAGATCTTTTGTCACTTATTGTAGATAGTTCGTGAAATGTATGTAAATTCTGAGCATGAATTTTTTCAATGTAAGATCCTAACTCATCAACATTATATTGATTATGATGTTTACAATGATGAAGTAACACTTGTTTTATGTAATTTCTACGATCTTGGCATCCTGATTTAGAGCAAACAAGTTTTTGCTCATATACATATTCTTTAGAACAATATGTAGAACAGAATTTGGTGGTTGTACATGATTTTTTGCATCTTAAACAAAGCCAAGACATTTTATCATGTGGCATGTAATCAATTTTCTATTTTACGAAATGACTACTTGCCGCTAATGCTAAACATACTACTATCCATGTTTCATGATTTGAAACGTCTTTAATTTGGAAAGCTCGATCGGGAAAATCATATTCTGGATGTATATACATATGATGAACAACAAATAATAGAGCTATGATTAAAAAGATATACATAGTCTTATATTAGTATATTTTTTGTTTTTTTTACAAAAAATATATGGTTTACCTATTTTCGGTGATTCAAGCCTTACTACGGCGACTTTTATTTCGCGCCATTTCATATAGTTACTTCTGTTCCGTCAAACTTTTTAAATGTGAATCCTGCAAAGTTTTCTGAATATAATCCTTTCTGATCTCGCAATACACTTATACATACTTCTTCTCCTAATATTATACTATCATCCATATCACTACGATAATGTATTCCAGCCATGTTCCGCCCTGTTGAAATATTACAAGCCAACTTATGTAATTCACCTTCTATATTTAATACTCCTCCATAACTTATGAGATTAGCACCCGTAGAGTCCGGTTGAACTGGGTTTGGTATATTACCAGATGTGTCGAAAAACGCTTTAAGTAGTGTGACACACGCTCCCGCAACAGTAGCATGCCCTGCTGGATAACTAGGATGATGCGGTGAACCTTCTACAAATGCTTGAGGTAGTAAATAACTACCCCATTTGGTAAATACATCAACAAGAACATCCGAATTTAGAAGTTCCGGCGATATCGGATCATTCTCTATTCCAGTCTTAGTTAAATGAACCCTTCCAGCAAATACTTCCGGACGAGCACGACGATGTACTTGCCATTTCTGATTCCAGGCAGCCTTAAGTGCACGAGCAGATATTTCCGGCAATAATGCCAATATATGCGGTCCACCAAATGTTCCGAATGCCTCTTGCGTTTTACTATTATTATAGGGATTTCCTTCATTAAAAGGCGTTCCTATTTCCAGTAAATACAGTAATGCATGATGATATGATTGATATAAAGCATCCATATGAACCCACTCAGCCATATCACGTGCATTAATAATATACCTTACATCAGGCCATAATGGTTGTATTGTAGGTACACCATTTTGACTTTCCAACCAAGATGTATAAGATGTCATATAATCACTACCAACTGTAGTTTTACGACTTTTCTGGTTAATTGGTACAGCACCATAATGGAATGGTTGATACAAAAATTGACTTATATATGGTCCTGAACCACATCCTGATAAAACACCTCTAAATAGATTCGCCGGTAGAACTTGGCCACCGGTTTTTGGACCTCTAAAATCACTCAAAACATTCAAACTTACACACGCTTTAGTTGCTAATGGACTAATATTATATGCATCAAAATTAACATCTCGCATTATGGCTTGATGATATAACTCAACTAACTCACCTCCTTGTTGTGCACTATCAAACTTTGGTGCTGGTGGCATACTTAATGCATATGAATCCGCTCCCTGTAAATCAAATGTTAATGATAGTTGCGGATTTGTTAATCTTACCGCTGGATTATTTCCCATCGGTATATTGTCAAAATCAGACGGTTCACCAGTTGACAGAGCTAGTAACATACTATCATATGCATCGCTATTTGGATTTCCTTTTGAATCATGCGGTAATCCTTTCGAATAACTTGCCATTTTATTATCATATAATTTTTCATCACCATTATTTAGACGAGCTGGTGGGCATCTTTTATATCCACCATTTGCCGCTGATGCTTTTACAGCATATACAGCTTCTCTACGTTCCTGCCCTTCGGAAAGAGGTGACAAACTTCTATTCATTATAACGTTACCTTCAACAATGATATCCCCAGGAACTAACACATTATTATTTTTAAGCATTACACCATTTACTAGTGTTCCATATTCAGATTTAATACTTCTTGTATTAACTTCATTAAGACGAGATGGTCCTCCTACAGTTAAACCTCCTTGAGATGTTAGCTGAGTACGTGCAACAACAGTGTTTAGACAAACGTTACCACTACCATTGTTTAATTGTAGACTCATTTATTTTTTAATGTCTATATTACGACTTTTTTAAAAAAGTCAATAAAAAAAAATTCAAAAAAAGTACAAAGAGCGTAAAAATAATCTATTAGCTGTTTATTATAATTGCTGGAAGCTCTTTTCTCTTTTTTTATTCTCTGGCCATATCCTATTTGAATTTCACAATCCATAGAATGAGAAGGAGTTGACGTCTTTTACTAAGATGTATAGACTTTTTATTTGAAAAAGTCATGAGTATTTTTTTGTTTTTATTTTTTGAATTCTATACAATAGAGAATTCAGTAATAGTTTTTTTCAAAATAAGTAATATTTTGTAACCAGGATCCAGGGAATTTGATAAATATAAATTTATAGCCGCGAAGCTATTTAATCGTTATTTTTCTAACATAATCTGTAAGATTTTTCTTGCGAAAAGTGTTGCTGGGTGGATCCTTTGTTACATATTGTTATGTTTATATGTTTAAATGGAAATTCATACTCATGACTTTTCAAATAAAAATTCTATACAAAAAACAGAAAGCAGGTAAAATTTATTTATTTTATGCTGGATGCTTTCTTGCGACTCCCTCCTGTGTCATTACTCGTTGCTAAAGGGTTACCTTTTATCTTTGTTTAAATGGAAATTAAATCGGTACTCCTTTTTTATAAACTATACCATTCGAATCAGTCATATATCCTATAGGCATTGATATACCATCATCGTGTTTTAGTTTAAAATATTTGACACTGGTTGTAGATCCCCCAGTCTTAGATCCAATAAAAGTAATATTAAATTGATCTGCCATAGACTTAAATGCTATAGCAATCATTTCTCCAGCACTAAAGGTTTCACCCATTAACACATTAATATTTTTAAGTTTTTTTAAAGATTTAGTTGTTCCTTGAATAGTAGGATTAGCATTTGTTTTATAACAACCAGGCTTTACTCTTATCAAATCAGCTTTAATTTTACTATTACGTAATTTACAAAATGTAAGACGAGTCCGTTTACTTAAATTAAAAATAGGCGATAATGCAGCAGCCATAATGGTTGCCTTTCCCCCCCAATTATAATTTAAATCTATTGTAATTGTATCGGTATTCGAAAAGTATTTGAGTAATAGATCATTGCCACGTTTAATATATCTTTTTTGGGTTGGTTTATCGTTCCAAGCTATACTCGGTATATGTAATGCTTTCACTTTACTACAATTTACAGTTACATTCTTAATTTTGGGATATTCTCTTTTCCCTTTTTTTCTATACTTTCCTTTAAGGGTTTTCTCATATTTACTTACATCTCGGTAATAACCACCATGTTCATGTTTAAACTTTTTTTCTATTTGATCTAGAGTCAATTTGTCCCAATTTGAATTATAGTAAAGAAAATGTTTCTTAAGTAGACGTTTAATTTCTAAAACACTCATTATATTAATATAATTTTTAAAAAATACAAAAAAACAGAAAGCAGTTAAGATATAATTATTGATGCTGGATGCTTTCTTGCGACTCCCTCCTGTGTCATTACTCGTTGCTAAAGGGTTACCTTTTTTTCATAAAAAGTATGTCTTGTAGACAGAATTCGTTTTATTGATAATCCATTAGTATTGTTTGATGCTGGATAAATTCTTTTCTACATATGGTTATGATTATATGTTTATATCGAAATTTGATTTAAATATATGAGATAATAGATTTATAATAGATTTATAACAAATGTCTTACGATTCGGAAAACCTACTACCCGATGATGAATACACTGGACATCCTTCCGAACTTGTACCCGAAGATATTTGTTATATACGGCTAATTAGCGCCAATGAGATTGAATTTTGCTCAGCAACAGTATATCCCGGATGTAGATTTAAATATATTGTGGATGGTGATAACGGCGCTTTTCATCTATTTAATAAATTCCTTGCTATAATTATTGAGAGAGAAATACCATACCGGACCGTTTACAATAACGGTATCATAAACATGAAACAAGTTATATCCGAAAAACATGGTGATAATGTTCATATCACGTTCAATTCATTTCGTGGAGACATACCTGCGCATATGAC
>Ga0136588_1000402_pt1 | contig 16181 bp, 28 predicted proteins | sample AntRauMFilla1564_FD_104782 | JGI IMG/M metagenome (GOLD analysis project Ga0136588, IMG submission 104782) | Saline lake microbial communities from Rauer Islands, Antarctica - Metagenome Filla 1 #564 | ecosystem: Environmental > Aquatic > Non-marine Saline and Alkaline > Saline | place... | reverse complement strand
GTGTTCATGAACAAAGTAGACCTAGTAGACGACGAAGAGCTTTTAGAGCTAGTTGAACTAGAAATTCGTGAATTACTTAGTAGCTATGAATTTGATGGCGATAATATCCCAGTTATCTACGGTTCTGCATTGGGTGCACTAAACGGTGAGCCACAGTGGGAAGAAAAAGTAATTGAGCTTATTAAAGCAGTTGACGAGACTATCCCCCAGCCAGAGCGCGCTGTAGACCTACCTTTCCTAATGCCGGTTGAGGATGTATTCTCAATTACTGGCCGTGGAACAGTAGCTACCGGTCGTATTGAGCGTGGTATTGTTAAAATCAACGAACAAATTGAAATCGTTGGAATCAACGAAGATAAAAGAAGCACAGTAGTTACGGGTATCGAGATGTTCCGCAAGTTGCTAGATCAAGGTCAAGCAGGCGACAACGCTGGTATCTTAATGCGTGGTATTGAAAAGAAAGATATTACGCGTGGCATGGTATTGTGTAAGCCGGGTTCAGTAAACCCACATAAGAAATTTGACTGTGAAGTATACGTACTTAGCAAAGATGAGGGTGGCCGTCATACGCCGTTCTTTAAAGGCTACCGTCCACAGTTTTACTTCCGTACAACTGACGTGACAGGCGCATGTGAATTACCAGAGGGCATCGAAATGGTTATGCCTGGTGATAAAGTGAGCTTGCAAGTTGAGTTGATCCAGCCTATCGCTATGGAAGACGGCTTACGTTTCGCTATCCGTGAGGGTGGCCGTACCGTAGGTGCTGGCGTGGTAACAAAAATCAACGATTAATTAAAGAATCGTGGCTATACAACAGAAAATTCGTATTAAACTGAAGTCTTACGATCATAATTTGATTGATAATTCTTCAGAGAAGATCATAAAAACTGTTAAGTCAACTGGCGCAGTGGTATCAGGACCGATACCACTTCCGACCCAGAAAACTATAATAACAGTAAATCGCTCTGTTCACGTAAACAAAAAATCTCGTGAACAATTCGAATACCGTGCACATAAACGTTTAATCGATATCTTATCTACTGGTTCTCAAACCGTAGATGCTCTAATGAAGTTAGAGCTGCCTTCTGGTGTTGATGTTGAGATTAAAGTATAACCTCACTAAAGTATAATTAGGACTCAGATGAAGGGTTTGATTGGAAAAAAAATCGGCATGACAAATGTCTTCGATGATTACGCGAAGAACGTTGCTGTGACGGTTGTGGAAGTCGAAGCTTGTGCTATAACACAAGTTAAGACTGTAGAGACAGACGGGTATGAGGCTATTCAAATAGCAGCCTTCGATGCTCGCGAAAAATCTGTCCATATAGCTCAAAAAGGCGAATTTGCTAAAGCAGGTGTCAAATCAAAAAAAATTATCCGTGAGTTTCGAAATGCGAACTATGGTGACGTTAAAGTTGGTGATGACATTACTGTAGGTGATGTACTAAAAGTTGATGACATAGTCTCAGTGACAGGCATTACAAAAGGTAAAGGCTTTACTGGTGTTATCAAGCGTCACAACTTTAGTGGTGTAGGTGGTGCAACGCACGGTCAGCACAACAGATTGAGAGCACCAGGCTCTATTGGTCAGGCTTCTGATCCATCAAGAGTATTTCCTGGAACAAGAATGGCTGGTCATTCAGGTAATGATCGTAAGACAGTTACTGGTTTAAAAGTTGTTCGTGTACTTCCTGATAGTAATCTAGTACTCATAAAGGGTGCAATTCCTGGTGCTAATGGTTCTATCGTAACGATCAAAATGGGTTATAGATAATGAATATCAGTGTATATAAGAGCGATGGCTCTGATTCTGGTAAAAAAATTGAATTATCTGATTTCATCTTCAATGTTGAAGTTAATGAACAGGTAATGTATGAAGCTGTACGACAGTACTTAGCTCACCAGCGTCAAGGCACGCACAAGACAAAAGGACGTTCTGAAGTCAATCGTACCAGTAAAAAAGCTTTCAAGCAGAAAGGTACTGGTGGCGCAAGACGTGGTTCTTATAGATCTCCAATAGTTAAAGGTGGTGGTACTATTTTTGGACCTCAGCCAAGATCTTATACAATAGGAATTAATCGTAAGATGAAACAACTAGCAAGACTATCTGCACTTACGCTAAAAGCTAGAGCAGAAGAAATCATGGTAGTTGAAGATTTTAGCATGGAAACCCCGTCTACAAAAGGCTTTACAGCTGTAATGAGTGCATTAAAAGTAACTGGTCAAAAAGTGTTATTACTTACTGACACTGCTGACAAAAATGTATACTTATCTTCCAGAAACTTGCAAAAGACATCTGTAAAAAATGTAGGCGATCTGAATACCTATGAAATTATGAACGCAGACGTCATAATTTTTACGACTTCAGCAATTGCAAATTTACAAACTGAAAATACTGTAGAGGCCGCATAATGAATAATGTTATTGTCAAACCTCTAGTTAGTGAAAAAAGTACTCAGTTAAATGAGAAAGCTGGAAAGTTTGTTTTTGAGGTAACTATTAATGCTACAAAACCTGCTATTAAAGATGCGTTAGTTGCACTTTATCCAGAAATTGTGATAGCATCAGTAAACACACTTATAATGCCTTCTAAGCCAAAAGGAAGACATACACGTGGTGGTTATCAAGCTGGCAGAACAAAAAAGCGTAAAAAAGCTATTGTTACCCTGAAATCTGGAACTATAGACTTATTCGGGGAAATTTGATCAGATTATGGCTAGAAAATTAAAACCAAACACTCCTGGTACGCGTCACCGTGTAGCTCCCTCTTTTGACGAGATAACAACTAATGTGCCTGAAAAGTCACTATTAGTGGGTCTAAAAGCTAAAGGTGGAAGAAACAATAACGGACGCATAACCACACGCCATCAAGGTGGTGGACATAAGCGTAGATATCGTATTGTTGATTTTAAACGTAACAAGCATGATATACCAGCAACGGTTAAAACTATTGAGTACGATCCTAATCGTACCGCAAGAATCTGCCTTGTAGCATACGCTGATGGAGAAAAAAGATATATAATTGCACCTAACAAAATACAAGTTGGTGATGTTATCAAATCCGGTTCTTCAGCTGCACCTGATCTAGGCAATGCACTACCTCTTATGAATATGCCTACGGGTACATTTATTCACAACGTTGAACTAAAGCCTGGTAAAGGTGCTCAAATTTGCCGTTCTGCGGGAACTGTAGCACAAGTAATTGGTAGACAAGACAAATATGTTTCTGTTAAACTACCATCTAGTGAAGTAAGATTGATTCTTGGTACCTGCTACGCAACTGTTGGAACTACATCGAATCCAGATCACCTTAACGAGACAATTGGTAAAGCAGGACGTAATCGTTGGTTAGGCAAACGCCCTACCACCCGTGGTGTTGCAATGAACCCAGTTGATCATCCAATGGGTGGTGGTGAAGGTCGTGCTTCTGGAGGTCATCCTCGTTCGCCTTGGGGTCAAATGGCCAAAGGTAAAAAGACCCGCGATGTGAAAAAATTATCAAGCAAATTCATACTAAGAAAGCGTAAAAAATAGTCGATATGCCTAGATCGTTAAAAAAAGGGCCTTTTGTGGCTCTATCTTTACAAAAAAAAGTCGGTGAGGCTATCAAGAATAACTCAAAAAAAGTTATCAAAACTTGGTCTCGCGGTTCTTTAGTTACACCTGATTTTGTTGGATTAACCTTCGCTGTTCACAACGGCAAGCAATTCATTCCTGTTTTCTGCACAGAAAATATGGTTGGACACAAACTTGGTGAATTCGCACCTACGCGCACATTCAAAGGTCACCCTACTAAGAAATAGAAGGCCAGAAAAAAACATGGAAGCGAAAGCAATACAAAAATATATCCGACGTTCACCTAGAAAGGTTCGTTTAGTGGCCGACTTAGTACGTGGATTAAACGTTGAAACTGCTCTTAGCCAGCTTAAATTCACAAAGAAAGCTGCTGCTGAAGACGTTAGTAAAGTTATTAAGTCGGCAGCTGCCAACTTACGTGACAAAAATCAAGATGAACGCTTAGACAACGAATTACTCTACATCAAGACGATATTTGTTGACGCTGGTGCTACGTTAAAACGTATACAACCTGCTCCGCAAGGACGTGCTCATCAAATCAGAAAACGTACATGCCATATTACTGCAATAGTGGCTAAACACGAAGAATAAACTTAAAGCGAGAATACATTGGGACAAAAAACAAATCCAATCGGGTTTCGCCTGGGTATCATTCGAGGCTGGGACTCAAACTGGTATTCGAAAGGGAATGAAGCTAAGCTTGTTCTTGAAGACCATCAGCTTAACGGTTACTTAGATACACGCCTGAAAAATGGTGGACTATCAAAAGTTATCATTGAAAGAACTCCAAAGCGCATTCTTCTTACGTTAATGACCAGTAGACCAGGTGTTATCATCGGTCGTGGTGGTGAGCAAGTTGAATTACTACGCGAAGAATTAAAGAAAATTACTAAGAAAGAAGTTCAAATCAACATATCTGAGATCAAACGCCCAGAAGTTGATGCTAGCTTAGTAGCTCAGAATATTGCACAGCAATTAGAGAATAGAGTCTCTTTCCGTAGAGCCATGAAGAATGCAATTTCTTCAGCTATGCGTATGGGTGCATTAGGAATTAAAGTTAAACTTTCGGGTCGTTTAGGCGGTGCTGAAATGGCACGTACAGAATTGTACAAAGAAGGCAGAATTCCTTTGCATACTTTGAGAGCAAATATCGACTTTAAACAATTTCCTGCTCAAACTATCTACGGTACCATTGGTGTAACAGTGTGGATATTTAAAGGGGAAATTATCGGAGATGTTGATCTTACACCTGCAGCCGTTACTACGCAGGACAGTAATGATAAACGAGGCGGTAGAAGACGCTCTGCTCGCAATAACAAGAAGCCAAGAACCTCTAATCGTTCTTAAAAATTCAATAACATGTTAGAGCCGAAAAGAGTAAAACGCCGTCGCGCACATCGCGATAAACTAAAAGGAAATTCAAACCGTGGACATGAAATTGCATTTGGTGATTTTGCTTTAAAAGCAGTTGAACCAAAGTTTATTTCTAGTCGTCAAATTGAAGCATGTCGTGTTGCTATATCACGTAAACTTCAAAGAGATGGTAAAACCTGGATAAGAATTTTCCCAGATCGTCCATTAACAGCAAAACCTGCTGAGACACGTATGGGTAAAGGTAAAGGTGCCTTAGATAGATGGGTAGCGGTTGTAAAACCTGGACGCATCTTATTTGAAATCTCTGGTGTACCTGAAAGCTTAGCAAAAGAAGCTATGCGATTAGCTGCTTTTAAGCTACCTATTAAAACGAAGTTCATTGTTCGCCGCGGTGCGGGAAGCAAACCATAATTAGAGACCATTATGAAAGTATCGGACTTGAAATCGTTGACACAAAACGAATTAAATGAACGCCTAAGCGAAGAAAAAAAATCGTTGAGCGAGCTTGTTTTCAAAAAAGCCGTAACTGGCCAGATTGAAAAACCACATATGCTAAAGACGCATAGACGTAATATTGCTCGTATCAATACGATACTTCGTGAAACTCAAATGGCTGATAAAAACGCGTAATTATCACTACGATGGAAAGAAATAGAAGAAAAACACGTATTGGTCGTGTGGTTAGCAATAAAATGGATAAGTCTATTACAATTGCTGTTGATCGTCAGATCAAACACCCCATCTACGGAAAATTTATAACAAAGACAACTAAGTACATGGCACATGATGATGAAAACGGAGCCAGCATTGGTGACGTAGTTAAAATCATGGAAACACGTCCGTTGTCTAAGCGCAAAAATTGGCGCCTAATGCAAATCTTAGAAAGAGCGAAATAAGGGGCATATACAATGATCCAAATGCAATCCGTTCTTAATGTTGCTGATAACAGTGGAGCAAAAACCGTAATGTGTATCAAAGTTCTAGGGTCTTCTAAAAGACGCTATGCTAAAATTGGTGACATTATTGCAGCCTCTGTTAAATCTGCAATACCTGGAGGAACTGTAAAAAAAGGCCAGGTAGTAAAAGCTGTTATAGTTAGAACGAAAAAAGAAATTCGTAGACAAGATGGCTCTTATATTCGCTTTGATGAAAACTCTGCTGTGATTATCAACAAGGATTCAAATCCTGTTGGTACACGTATTTTTGGGCCTGTAGCTCGTGAATTACGTGAAAAAAGTTTCATGCGCATTGTTTCATTAGCACCTGAAGTACTTTAAATCACGCGACTATGAATAAAAAATATCACGTAAAAAAGGGCGATACTGTTCAAGTTATCGCCGGAAATGACAAGGGCACTAGAGGTAAAATCTTAACTGTGTATACAGATAAAGATCGTGTTCTTATTGAAGGTGTTAACATGCGTACAAAGCATGAGAAGCCTTCCCAAGATAATCCACAAGGTTCTAGATCTAAAAGAGAAGCTCCTATACATATCTCTAACGTAATGCCCATCGACCCGTCAACTGATAAACCAACACGCATTGGCAGAAAAGTTGTTGAGAAAGACGGTAATGCTAAACTAGTTCGCTTTGCTAAGAAAAGCGGTGAACTCCTATAATATTTATGGCAATGTCTGAAACTAGATATCTTACTAAATACAAGGGCGAAGTTGTTCCAAAATTATTGGAAGAATTTAAGTACAGTAACGTCATGGAAGTTCCTAGACTCGTTAAAGTTGTTATCAACGTGGGCCTAGGTGATGCTATCCAAGACAAAAAACAGCTTGACAATGTTATAAAAAACATTGGCTTAATTGCTGGACAGAGACCTGTAGCTACCCTTGCAAAAAAATCTATTTCTAACTTCAAGTTAAGAGATGGAATGCCAATCGGTTGTAAAGTTACACTAAGAAGTCGTACTATGTTTGAATTCGTTGACCGTCTAGTCAACTTATCTTTGCCTAGAACACGTGACTTTCAAGGAATTTCTGCTAAAGGATTCGACGGCAGAGGTAACTTTACATTCGGTATTAAAGAACATACAGTATTTCTAGAAATTGATTCTGATACTGTTGACAAATTGCATGGAATGGATATTACTTTCGTAACTACTGCAAATACTGACGAAGAAGCATTGGCACTACTAAAGCACTTTGGTATGCCTTTCGAGAAAAAAAATCAACAGAACTAAGAACCATGGCTAAAAAATCTTGGATTGCGCGTAATAAAAAACGCATAGAAACTGTAGAGCGTTTTGCTGAAAAGCGTCGTCAGTTAAAAGAAGCAGGTGACTACGAAGGTCTTCAGAAATTACCTAGAAATGCTAGTCCAACAAGAGTTAAGAACCGCTGTTCTCTTACTGGAAGAGCAAGAGGTTATGTTGGTGCTTATGGCCTTTCTCGTATTAAATTCAGAGAACTTGCATTAGCTGGGAAGATTCCCGGAATAAAAAAATCAAGCTGGTAACAAGGAATACAAAAATGACTACTGATCCGATTGCCGATTATATCACACGTATTCGTAATGCCCAGCAAGCTGGACATAGAAGAGTTGATATTCCTGCTTCAAAGATGAAGCGTGCACTCACAAAAATATTACTAGACAAAGGCTACATATCTAAATTCATAGATATAGAAGATAATAAACAGGGTGTTCTTAGAATTTTCCTAAAATATGATAATTACGGCCAGCCTGTGATTAGAAGTCTCAGCCGTTTGTCTAAACCAGGCCTACGTAAATACTCTGCTTCAACTGTTATACCTCGTTCCCAAAATGGTCTAGGTGTTACTGTTGTGTCTACATCTAGCGGTGTAATGACGGACAAAGAAGCAAAGCGTTTGAATGTTGGCGGTGAACTTTTATTTAGCTTAAGCTAATACAATAAGGAGTAAAAATGTCTCGTATTGGTAAATTACCCGTAGCTATTGAAAACGGCATAAAAATATCTGTTACAGATCAGTCTGTTACAGTTGAAAATGGAAAACTTTCACAGGTTATCGTTTTAGACGCCAAGATTTCAGCTAAAGTTGAAGATAATACACTTATTGTAGAACGTGCAGATGATACGAATGATGCAAAAGCTAAACATGGCTTGTATCGTTCACTCATCAATAATGCCGTAATTGGTCTTTCAAAAGGCTATAAAAAAGAACTAGAAGTTATTGGAGTTGGTTTCCGTGCATCTTTCCAAAATGGTGTACTTGAGTTAAACTTAGGTTACTCGCACCCAATTTTTATAGCAATACCTGATGAAATCACCATCGAAGTAGATACAAAACGTACTAAAAATTCTATTATCATCATTACTGGTACAAGTAAAGAAGTTGTTGGTCTTATTAGTGCTAAGATACGTTCATTTAGAAAGCCTGAGCCGTATAAAGGAAAAGGTATTCGCTACGTAGGTGAACAAGTTCGTCGTAAAGCAGGTAAATCTGCCGGTAAATAATAGATTAATTGCTAATTAGCGAACCATGATTAAACAAATTGACAAGAAAAAAAGTCGGCTAAAGATTAAAAAGCGTATTAGAGCTAAAGTCTCTGGGACAGCTGATACTCCTAGACTTTCTATATATAAGAGCAATAAACACATCTACGGTCAACTCATAGATGATGTAACTGCTATTACATTAGTAGCAGCCTCTACAAAAACTGCTACTATAACATCTCAAATGTCTGATGCTAAAGGCATAGAGAAAGCGACAGTTGTCGGAAAATATCTAGCTGAAATAGCTAAAGAAAAAGGAATTGAACGAGTGAAGTTTGATCGTAACGGCTTTCGTTACCATGGTCAAGTTAAAGCTTTTGCTGACGCTGCTCGTGAAGCTGGTTTAAAATTCTAAGGTCACAGGAATGCCTAAAAAAAGAATAAAACATAATATCTCTGCAGGAAATCTAAACCTGCAAGACAAGTTAGTACAGGTGAATCGCGTAGCCAAAGTTGTTAAAGGTGGTCGTAGATTTAGCTTTAACGCTATTGTTGTTGTTGGAAATGGTGAGGGTGTTGTTGGTCATGGCTTAGGTAAAGCCAATGAAGTAACAGACGCTATTCAAAAGGCTATTGACAACGCGAAAAAGAACTTAATAAAGGTTCCAATTACAAAGACTGGTACTATTTATCATCCAGTTTTTGGTAAAAATGGTTCAGGATCTGTTCTACTAAGACCAGCCTCTGAAGGTACTGGTGTTATAGCTGGTGGTGCTGTAAAAGCACTTCTAGACAGTGTTGGTATTCATAACATATTGAGTAAATCGCTTGGTAGCCAGAATCCACACAACCTAGTTAAGGCCACATTTGATGCACTAAAGAATCTAAATGATCCTATTGAAGTTGCACAACGACGCGGTGTCTCACTTGACAAAGTGTTTAACGGTTAATCATAAGGAATACTTAGTTATGAAATTACATACACTTATAGCACCAGCAGATAACCAAAAAACTCGTAAAAGAGTTGGACGGGGTGAAGGTTCTGGTCTAGGTCAACAATCTGGTAGAGGAAACAACGGTCAGAAGTCTAGAAGTGGAGCGTCTATACCAGCTTCATTTGAGGGTGGTCAGATGCCACTACAAAGACGTTTACCTAAATTTGGTTTTACAAATAGGTTTCGTAAAGAATACCGTGGTTTAAATCTTGCTAAAATTGAAGATTTTATTACTAGAGGTAAACTTACAAACACTATCACACTAGATGATTTAATTGCAAATCGTTTAGCATCAAAAGGCGAGTTTGTAAAGGTGTTAGGCAATGGTGAACTGTCCCAGGCTGTTACCGTTGAAGTTCACGCTATTACAAAATCAGCACAAGAGAAACTTGAAAAAGCCGGTGGCAGCGTAAAGCTGTTATCATAAAAAGAGTCGACACATGAGTCTGGTAGATAATTTCAGAAATATTTTCAAGATTGAAGAACTAAGATCTAGAATACTATTTACAGTTGGTATTCTAATGGTTTATCGTCTTGGAAGCTATATAACGCTACCTGGTGTTGATGCTACTGTTCTTTCCACAGATATGAGTGACTCAGGATTCCTAGGGTTATTCAATTTATTCGTGGGTGGCGCTTTTGCACGTGCTGGTGTATTTGCACTTGGTATCATGCCATACATAACTGCATCTATTATTATACAATTGATGGGTGCTGTAGTCCCTTACTTCCAAAAGTTACAACGTGAAGGAGAAGAGGGTAGACGTAAGATAACCAGATTAACTAGATACGGTACTGTCGGAATTACGTTGATTCAGGCCTTTGGATTTGCTTACAACTTACTTTCCACTTCACCCAACGCAATAGTAGTCGGTAAACTAGCTTTTATATTTACAACTATTATCTGTCTAACGGCAGGAACTGTTTTTGTAATGTGGTTAGGTGAAAGAATCTCAGATCGTGGTCTTGGTAATGGTATTTCACTACTTATCATGATTGGTATTGTTGCTGCACTTCCTTCGAGTTTCATTAACGAGTTAAGTACACGCTCGAACTTCTTCTTATTTTTAGTAGAAATAGGTGTACTTGCTTTAATTATCGCTCTTGTCGTTTTCATAACACAGGGAACAAGAAAGATTCCAGTCCAATATGCAAAACGTGTAGTGGGTAAAAAGGTTTATGGCGGAAGTACTCAGTACCTTCCGCTTCGTGTCAATGCCGCTGGTGTAATGCCAATTATATTTGCACAATCTATAATGTTCATTCCTGGAACAATAGCAACCTTTTTGCCTGATAGTACAGTTGTTCAGTTCCTCACTGGATGGGCAAACGATTATACTGGCTGGGGATATAACATATTCTTCGCAGTTATCATCATATTCTTCACGTATTTTTATACAGCTATTGCAATTAATCCAAAGGAAATGGCTGATACTATGAAAAGACAGGGTGGCTTTATTCCTGGCATAAGACCTGGTAAAGCGACAGTCGAATTTATTGATAACATATTGACTAGAATAACATTACCTGGATCTTTCTTACTTGCTTTTATTGCAATATTACCTGCAATAGTTATGAGCGTTGGTGGAGTTACCCCAGGGTTTGCTTCCTTTTTTGGAGGTACTAGTTTACTGATTATTGTTGGTGTCGCACTAGATACATTACAACAAATTGAAAGTCACCTTATGATGCGTCACTATGACGGTTTCATGAAGACTGGAAAAGTTAGAGGCCGAAAGAAAGTAGGTTAATGATACATCTAAAGAGCGAAAAAGAAATCGACCTTATGCGTGACGCGGCTAGACTAGTTTCGGCCACACTCGCAAAGGTAGCAAAGCACATAGTTCCTGGTGTAGAAACCGGTCTGCTTGACGTAGTTGCTTATGATTATATTCTCTCTAATGGTGCAACTCCTTCTTTTAAAGGCTACGGACCCCGGTCAAATCCTTTTCCCGCTTCCTTATGTATTTCTGTGAATGAAGAAATAATTCATGGTTTACCTGGGAAACGAAAATTGGTTGATGGCGATATCGTCTCTATTGATTGCGGTGTCTATAAAAATGGATTTCACGGAGATCATGCTTACACCTTTCAGGTTGGTGAGATTTCTGATGAAGCATTAGCACTTCTTCACACTACCCATGAAGCCACTTATCGTGCTGCTTATAAAGCAATACATGGTAACAAAACTGGTGACATCGGCTTTGCTGTTCAAGACCTATGTGAAAGTAAAGGATATGGGGTAGTGCGTGATTTTACAGGTCATGGACTTGGAAAATCACTACACGAAGATCCTAGTGTCCCTAACTATGGTAAAACAGGCAAAGGCGTTAGACTACGTAGTGGTATGGTACTGGCAATTGAGCCAATGATTACACTAGGTACTCATAAAGTTAAGATGCTAAACGATGGTTGGACAGTTATTACTGCCGATAATAGTTTAGCAGCTCATTTTGAGCACGACGTAGTAGTTAGGGAAAATGAGTCTGAAATACTTAGTGATTACAGCCTCATCGAAGAAGTAACAAAACTTGAATATTCAAACGTATCCTTTCTAAATAAATAACATGGCTAAACAAGCTCCAATAAAGCAAGATGGTACCATAATAGAGGCACTTCCTAACGCACAGTTTAAAGTGAAACTAGAAAACGGGCATCAACTATTGGCTCATGTATCTGGAAAGATGCGAATGTACTACATCAAAATATTACCAGGCGATAGAGTCACTGTGGAGATGTCTCCATATGACTTGTCAAAAGGTAGAATTACGTACCGTTATAAATAATTGAATAGGGCGCAATGAAAACAAGATCTTCCGTTAGAAAAAGAAGTTCTGATGACAAAATAGTTCGTCGTAAAGGCCGAATTTACATCATCAACAAAAAGAACCCACGTCACAAACAACGACAAGGCTAATCATCTGATTTATGGCTAGAATCTCTGGTATTGATCTACCAAAAAATAAACGCGGTGAAATTGGACTTACCTACATACATGGTATCGGTCGTCCAACATCACAAAAAATATTGGCTCAAGTAGGCCTAAGCTACGATACTAAAGTTTCGGATTGGTCGGACGATCAAGTTATCGAAATCCGTAAAATTATCGAAACTGAATTAAAAGTAGAGGGTGCTCTCCGATCTGAGGTCAGAGGCAACATTAGACGCCTTCAAGAAATTGGTTCATACAGAGGTTTACGCCATCGTAGAGGACTTCCAGTAAGAGGTCAAAGAACCAAAACTAACGCTAGAACCCGCAAAGGTAAAAAGCGCACCGTTTCTGGTAAGAAAAAAGCACCTAAGAAGTAATAAACTAACAACTGACGATAAAGATGGCAAAACAGGATAAAAAAGCATCCGCCAAGAAAAAAAAGAAGACGCTACTAGATGTCAACGGAACCGTCTATGTGAAAGCTACTTTCAATAACGTTATTGTTACAATAACTGATTCGACAGGTAATACTATCTCATGGTCCTCTGCTGGAAAAGAAGGTTTTAAAGGTTCTAGAAAGAACACACCTTATGCTGCACAGTTATCAGCTGAAACTGCTGCTCGTTCAGCATACGAAATCGGCCTGCGTAAAGTAATTGTATACGTGAAAGGACCTGGTTCAGGTAGAGAAGCTGCTGTTAGAGCACTATCTACTGCAGGTTTGGACGTGAAAGCTATCCATGATACTACGCCAATTCCACATAACGGTTGTCGTCCTCCGAAACGCAGACGTGTATAATCATTTTTAACGATCCAATAGTATGGCAAGATATACAGGACCCAAGCAAAAAAAAGCAAGACGCTTTAAAGAGCCAATCTTTGGCCCTAGTAAAGCATTAGAGCGTAAACCTTACGGACCAGGTCAACATGGGAAATCACGCTTTAATAGAAAATCAGAATATGCTATCCAGCTTGAACAAAAGCAGAAAGCAAAATATTCTTATGGTTTATTAGAACGTCAATTCCGTAACCTTTATGATAAGGCTACAAGGAAAGAAGGTGTTACTGGTGAAAATCTTCTAAAATATTTAGAAGCAAGACTTGATAATACAGTTTTCCGTATGGGCTTTGCACGATCAAGACGTCAAGCTAGACAGCTAGTAAATCACAGACACGTTGTTGTCAATGGTGAATTAGTGAACATACCTAGTTATGAATTAAAAGCTGGTGATGTTATTACAATTCGTCCAAAGTCAAGAAATATTGAGTTTGTTACGGAAACCATGTCGTCTTCACCAAGAAACCGCTACAACTGGTTAGAGGTTGATAAAAAGACGTTGACAGGTAAGTTTTTATCTTATCCAGAGTTCTCAGAGATCCCTGAAAATATCAACGTACAGCTTATTGTTGAGCTTTACTCTAAGTAATCCCGAAATAAAACGAGGAATTCATGAGCAATTTTAATCTGCAAATGCCTAACAGCCTCGAAGTTTTACGTGCAGATGATCATTATGGATCATTTGCATTAGAACCTCTGGAGCGTGGCTTTGGTGTAACTATTGGCAATTCATTTCGCCGTATCTTACTATCATCATTACCGGGCTTTGCTGTTACTGCCGTAAAAATCTCTGGTGTAAACCATGAGTACACCAATGTTAAAGGTGTTAAAGAAGACGTCTACGAAATGATTCTTAACCTTAAGAATGTACGTTTTCGTCAATCAGAGAATAAAGGCAACGGAACTATCAGAATAATCAAGAAGGGTGGTGGCATTTTTACTGCTGCAGATATTGATCAAGCCTCAACTGAATATGAAGTTTTAAATCATGATTTATATATTGCAACTCTTGCTGATGATGGCGAAATAGAGATGGAATTAAAGATTGGTTTGGGACGAGGTTACGTACCTTCTGAATTACATAAGTTTGAAGAGAATGAATTGGATTTAGGATATATGCCTATTGATTCAATTTTTACCCCTATCAAACAAGTAAAGTACAACGTTGATAATGTTCGTGTCGGTCAAAGAATTGATTTTGAAAAATTAATTTTAGACGTGGAAACAGATGGCTCAATTAACGCTAAAGAAGCACTAACACTTGCTGGTAAAATACTCAAAGATCATATTGAGAAGTTTATCACAGAAAAGATTGACGATCCTATTCAACCAGATGTAACTGAGGTTGATGCAGAACATCAGCGTGTTGTTAACCTATTGAAAACTAGTATTGATGATCTGAATCTAAGTGTAAGAGCTTATAATTGTTTGAAATCAGCAAGTATCAACTCGATTGCTGAACTAGTTTCAAGAAAAAAAGATGACCTATTAAAATTCCGTAACTTTGGTAAAAAGTCTCTAACGGAACTTGAAGAGGTAATTAAAGAGAAAAACCTCCATTTTGGAATGGATGTATCAAAGTATTTAGATTAATTAGGATTTTTTTATGAGACACTTAGTAAAAGGTCGCAAACTAAATCGTACAGCTGCACATAGAAGTGCTACTATGCGAGCATTAGCTATGGCGTTGATCAAAAATGATCGAATTACAACAACATTAGCTAAAGCAAAAGAATTACGTTCATTTATTGAACCATTAATTACTAGAGCAAAAGTTGACGCAATGCATAACCGTCGTATTGTCTTTTCTCATCTAAATGAGAAAACTTCAGTAACAAAACTCTTTGACGTTATTGGACCAGCATCAAAAGATAGACCCGGTGGATACACTAGAGTATTAAAACTTGGCTTTAGAGCCGGTGATGGTGCTGAAACTGCATTGATTGAGTTAGTTGATATGGTAGATACAGAAGCTGCACCTCGGAAATCTTCTGAAGATGCTAAGAAAACTCGTAGATCACGTAGAAGTAGTGGAAAAGCTGCAACTACTGACCAAACAGAAGAAGCTTCTCCTGCTGAATAATTTGATTCTACTTATATTACATTTTAAGGCTCGTTTCTTTAGTGAAACGGGCTTTTTTTATGCAACCGAATTTTGGATGCGTAACGTTTGCATCATAGTTCACCGTGCACAAAATAATACAGTATTGTGATGCTTATGAAGGCCTGACATTATTTTGTACATGTGCGTATTACTTAATTGTTATTTGATTCTTTTTTAGAATCATACAATTGGAATTTTCTAGCAGTGAAAGACTATAACCTGACTTATTACGTTGAGTCTTTAATGTCTTACTGCAATAATTGTATAGTCTGTCTACACAACAACATTGTAGCACTTATTGTAGTCTCTTAAATACTAAATGTCCGGTCTTGGGTTTTTGTTCTGCTTTGTAAGTAAGCTTTACACGTTCCTTATATCAGTATGAACCATAGTAGTCTTAGATAAGGTTTGCAGTGCAAATGCGATAAGTCTTTTATCTAATGTATTCTCTCGCATTCTAGTTAAATACGGAAGGTGAGTAAAGAGCAAGCATGAATGGTTATAGCATTGTACTCATTTTTTGCAGTCTAACATATTAGGGGGAAGGGTTAAGCCCCATTTGCGATAGCAAATTGCGTACTTCTCCATTATTTCTTTTGTCCGTATGATTGGGGATTGACAGTAGAATAGAAAGAATTGTTAAATAGACTATGATTTATGAGCTTTTCTCGAAAACTAACGATTAATAATTCATCTTAGGTTCTGACACTGGAAGTAGTCTGACAAAAAATACATTGTAAGCCTAATGTGAATCAAACTTCTAAATAATGTTGGCTTCATATAAATGGACATAAATAGTTAGTTATTAACTAAAGCTAAGAGCTAGTATTTGGAAGGAGCTAAAAGGCGATAAGTCAGTAGATGCGTTTAGAAGAAACTTGCAGCGAGGTTATCTAGAGCGTATAGAGACTATGATGACGGATGAGCCACGTTCATTTG